>Ga0105047_10000063_pt1 | contig 138856 bp, 114 predicted proteins | sample MAT04_FD_78384 | JGI IMG/M metagenome (GOLD analysis project Ga0105047, IMG submission 78384) | Freshwater microbial communities from Lake Fryxell liftoff mats and glacier meltwater in Antarctica - MAT-04 (megahit assembly) | ecosystem: Environmental > Aquatic > Freshwater > Ice > Liftoff...
CTCTTCATGCGACGCGCAGCTCCGGGACAGCGGTGACAAATTGCGCACCCCAATGGCGTGCATGGGCCAGTTGCGACTCCACTTCACCGCGAATATTCCACGGCAGAATGACGATGTAGTCGGGTTGAGCTGCATCAATGGCGGCCGGCGCGACCACCGGAATTCGCGAGCCGGGCAAGAAACGCCCCTGTTTGTGCGGAGAGGCGTCTGCGACGGCCGAGATCAGGTCGGAACGAATGCCCGCAAAATTCATCAGCGTGTTGCCTTTGGCCGCGGCGCCATATCCCATGACCCGCTTGCCTCGACGTCGGCAGTCAATAAGGAACGCCAGCAGATCGTTCTTGATGGTTTCGGCGCGTGCCTGGAGCGACCCATAAAACGCATCGTCTAACATGCCGGCGCCCATTTCATCAGCGAGCACCCGCGCAACGCTGGGCAGCACGGCGCGCGCGTTGGCGGCATGTTGTGCCCAGACTCGCAAGGATCCCCCATGCGTCGGCAGCTCCTCGACATCCCAGACCACCAGTCCATGCACGGCAAAGACGCGCTGCACCGCATGCAGGGACAGGTAGGAAAAGTGTTCGTGATACACCGTGTCGAACTGCCCTTGCTGGACCAACTGCAGCAAATGAGGAAATTCGACAGTGACCGCGCCATTCGGCGCGAGAATGACCTGAAAGCCGGCAACGAAGTCGTTAATGTCTGGCACGTGCGCCAACACGTTGTTTCCAATCACGAGATCGGCCTGACGACGCGTCGCCGCGAACTCGGTGGCGAACTGTTCGCCGAAAAATTCCCCGATACTTTCGATGCCGCGTTCGCGCGCGGCCTGCGCGGTGCCGGCCGTGGGTTCAATTCCGACACACGGAATGCCACGCGCGTTCACAAACTGAAGCAGGTAACCGTCGTTTGAGGCCACCTCGACCACCAGCGAGCGCACGTTCAGCTCCAATCGGTCAATGGCCCAGCGAACATACCGTTCGGCGTGCGCGACCCAGGTGGAGGAATACGACGAGAAATACACGTAATCATCGCTGAACAGCGAATCGTGGCGCTCAATTTCATCCACCTGTACCAGGCGGCAGTTCGTGCAGGAAAAGACCTTCAGTGGCAAATGTGCTTCGGCCTTGTCGAGATCGCACGCACGCAGAAACGCGTTGGAAGGCGGCGCGGAACCGAGGTCCAGAAATACATCATTCGTTGGATGCAGCGGCGTCTGACAATGGCGACAGTTCATGCGGCAGTCCCCGGGGTGCGGACATTCAGCAGTGGGAGGGCCAAATCGCGGTCGGAGATCAAGGTGACCGGCAGTGGCCAGGAAATCGCGACGGTTGCGTCGTCATAGCGGATGCCACTTTCGGCGGATGCCGAGTAGGGGGTCGTGTGCTGATAGAGCAGGGTGGCGTCATCCGTCAACGCCTGAAAGCCGTGCGCAAAACCTTCGGGAATGAACAGTTGGCGCTCGTTGTGCGCAGAGAGTTCAAGGCCGTGCCACTTCCCGTAGGTCGGTGAGCCAGGGCGCAGGTCAACCGCGACATCAAAAACGGCGCCGCGCAGGCAACGAATGAGCTTGGCTTCCGCGTTGGGCGCTTGCTGAAAGTGCAACCCGCGCACTGTGCCGCGTAGGGCCGTAACACTGTGATTCACCTGGACGAACCGAACGGCCGGACGAATGACCGCGAATTCATCGGCGCAGAAAATGCGTGTGAAGTGCCCTCGCGCGTCGCCGCGCGGTGCGGTTCCAATTTCCCACAGGCCCGAGAGGGGCGATTCGTTCAGGCGCATGGTCACGTCTTCGCCCACGGCATGTGCAGCGCACGGGCATCGGACACGTAGTCGTTCAGGTCCAGACGTGTGCGAACGACACCGTTTTCATACCACGCACGATACCAGGACGCCGTGCGCTCCAGCATTGTCGACGAATTCCACACCGAGCGCCACCCAAGTTCGGTGTGTGCCTTTGTGCAATCAAGGTGCAGGGTAGCCGCTTCATGCGGATGCGCCAATGTGTCGAGTTCCGGATGCACCGCGCCCCAATGTTTGCTGAATTCGCTCACGACTTCGCCGACGGTCAGATGCCCATCAGCAGCGGGGCCAAAGTTCCACGCAGCGCTGTACTGCGCCGCTTGTTCGGGCTGCTCAAGCAACTGCTGGCCAAGTTGGAGATAGCCGGCCAGCGGTTCGAGCACATGCTGCCACGGACGAATGGCGTTCGGGCTGCGAATGGGCACTGTCTTGGTGGACGCTGCTGCGCGCGCGAGATCGGGGATGAGCCGATCGCTCGACCAGTCACCGCCACCCACCACATTTCCCGCCCGTGCCGTTGCGAGCGCGACGCCCTGCGATCCAGCATGGGCGTTCAGGAAGCTTGCGCGATAGCTGGCACTCACAATTTCAGCGCACGCCTTGGAGGCACTGTACGGGTCGTGTCCACCCAACGCGTCATTCTCAGCAAACGCGGCAGAACTTCCGTTCTGACGATAACATTTGTCACTGGTGACGTTGACGACCGCGCGCACGGAAGGCGTCGCGCGAACGGCTTCAAGCACATTCACCAGTCCGATCACATTTACGTCAAAGGTTGCCTTCGGTTGCACATAACTCTCGCGAACCAATGCCTGCGCCGCGAGATGAAAGACCATTTCCGGTGCAAAGTCCTGCATCGCCCCGCGGACGGCATTGCCGTTCCGGATATCAACCGACGCGCAATTGATGGTCGGCGACAGCAGGGCGTGATGCGACGGCTCCGTCGCGGCAGGCAGCGCAATTGCGCAAACCTCCGCGCCCAGTTCCTGGAGCCATAACACCAGCCACGAGCCCTTGAAGCCGGTGTGTCCGGTAACAAAAACCCGTCGGCCTGCGTAGGCGCCGTCAAAGAGCGAGTGCATGGACTTGGCCATCACAGTGCGCACCGCATGACGATCGCCATCACACTGGCCGGTGGCGGCTTGACGTGTTCACGCGCTCAACCGGTGCGCGTGCGCGCCCATGCAGCGGTCAATCAAGGCACGATGTTCGCGCGTCCACGTAATGGTGCGGCGCAGGCCTTCCTCATGTGAAACACGGGCCTCGAAACCGAGCTTGACGCGCGCCTTCTCGGTGCTGCCAAAACGACGGCCACTGCGATCCCAATTCCGGCGCGGCAACACCTTGACCGGCGTCGGGTTTTCGGCAATCGCATTCACGCGTTCCGCAAGTTCCCGAATGGTGATCTCGGCGCCACTGGCCAGATTGTACACGTCGCCGGCGTCGCCGCGCTGCGCACAGCGAATTAGTCCCTCCACAAGATCTTCGACGTAGATGAAGTCTCGCGTGGTGTCACCGCCCCCTTCCAGCGGGAGGGCTTCCTGCTGCAGGGCCTTGAACACAAAAGTCGGCGTCACGTTACGCCAGACCGTGGCCGGGGTGCCACGCCATTCGCCGGCGCCCAGAATTTCGCGTGGGCCGTACACGTTCTGAAAGCGCGCACGCACCGTGGGGAGCGCATGACGCTCGTGGTAATACAACACATAGAACTCGCCCGCGAGCTTCGAGATGGAATACGGGCTGTCCATACGAAGCGAGATGGGAGCTTCTTCGGTTGTTGGCGTTGGATCGTCGAACGTCTTTTCTGCCACGGCACAACCGGCACCGGCGTAAACGAACTTCTTGACGCGAGTGAAGCCTTTCAGCCGCTCGCACAGTTTAAGTGTCGTGAGCAGGTTGTTCTCGTGATCGGCCAACGGATTGTGAATGGAGCTCTGATTGCCGTGATACGTGCTGAGATGAAACACGAAATCGTACTCGTCGTGAATGGTCTCCAGCACCCGGTCGTCGGCAATGGACCCATGCGTGAACTCGACGCGTGGGTCAGCCGGTACGTTCTCGATATCTGCAGACAGTAGATTGTCGACAATACGCACGCGCGCTGCGCCTTCGGAGAGAAGACGCAGCACCAGATTGCTGCCGACAAAGCCGGCGCCACCCGTTACCAGCACCGTGCCGTTGCGCACGGTCAAGTCCTGGTTCATCCGACGCTCTCACGAAGGTGCGTGTACGTCTCTTCGATGCCGTATTCCTGATAGTACGAAATGGCTGCCGCAACGCCCGCGGTCAGAGACGTCTTGACCTCCCACTTGAATTCGATCTGCGTGCGCGACGGATCGAGCAGAATGGAGAACACGTCGTCCGGATTGCGTTCGCGCTCCTCTACCGGTGCGTCGAGCGTGATGCCCATAGCGGCCGTCGTGGCGTCAAACAGCTCCTTGATGGAGTAGTCTTTACCCGACGAAATGTGGTAGAACCCTCCAGTGCCCATACCGTCAATGGCCTTCTGAACCACGTCGATCAAGTCATCGACAAATACGAAGTCGCGGCGTGTCTTCATGGCAAAACACTTCTTGCCGGTGGACAAACGCTGGTAAAACGTGGGCAATGGGCCGCTCAGGTTGCGCGGCCCGTAGGCATTGGCGAGGCGGAACGACAGGAACTCGACACCCGACAGCGCGACGTACCCTTCACCAGCGGTCTTCGAGATGGCGTAGCTCGAGCCATACGGAATGAGCGGGTGGTTGAGCGTGATGGGCTGCTCCTGAGGCTTCAATCCGTAACACAGCGCGGTCTGAAAATAGATGAGGCGTTGGACGCCAACACGGGCCGCCGCCTTGGCGACCAGGGCAGAACCCTGCGCATTGGTGGCCGCATCTTCTTCCCAGTTATCCGGATCTTTGTACGACGCCGCTGCGTGCACAACAATTTGTGGCTGGAAGCGCTCGAACGCTTCGTCCACAACACTGCGGTCAGCAATGGAGCCTTCTTCAATCGTGAGTTTCGGGTGAAACGCCAGATTGTCACGACGGCCCGTCGAGTAGTTATCGATGACGAACACTTCGTCGCCGCGAGCGAGCAGGCGGTCGGCCAGGTGTGATCCAATAAATCCGGCGCCGCCGGTGATGAGAACGCGCATTGCTGAGGGGTGTTGGAGTGGAAAGAGGTTCGAACGAAGTCCTACAGTGTCGCGGACCTAAGCGGCCGCGTGCATGAATACAGGAGAGGAAACCGGTGTCGACATCGCCACCTTCGGGTTAAACGGTACAACGACATCGTGAAACGTCTGTTGCCACAGCTCGAGCGAGAACACGGCCCACAAGTTGCGGCCAAAGCGCGATTCCTTCTCCACCAGCTCCAGCACGCGCTTGTTGTCGACATAGCGGCGCGACTGAGCCGCGCGCGACGACAGCAGGTCCATCACAAAATCGCGCGCGTCGCCGCGAGCCCATTCGGTGAAGGGCGTGGGAAACCCCATCTTGTCCGTGCGCTTCACCACGCTGTCAGGCAAAACGCCGCGCGCGACCTGCATGAGTGATCGTTTCAGCTCTCCATTCGTGAACTTGACATCGGCGGGAATGGTGGCCGCAAACTCCACGAGCGGATGGTCGAGCATCGGCACGCGCGCCTCAAGGCCATGCGCCATGCTCACGCGATCTTCGACATGCAACAGCGCAGGCAGCAGCGTCTTGAAGTCGAAGTGCGTCATGCGGTCGAAGTACGAGTCTTTCCTGACGTTGTCGCCGTCAAAGATTTCGAGAAACGACGTGAATGGTGAGTACGTGCCAATCTCATTCCAGCGAACGGCGTCGCCCAGATGCGGCGCGCGGTTGATCAACCGGAAGTAGCGCTCGTTCATCGGTGCGAACAGGCCATCGCGCCAGAACTCCTGCAGCAACGGCTTGTAATTACGCAGCGACGACAAGTTCGGGATGATACTCTCGTAGTTGACCACGAAATTCCCGTTTTGCGACGTGCCGTCAATTGCCGCCTTGATGCACTGTTCGAAGTAGGCAATGAGATAACGCGTGTATCCGCCAAAAATCTCGTCGCCGCCTTGCCCGCCCAGTACCACCTTGCGGTGCGACGCTGCCAGGCCGGACACCTCGTATTGCGAAAACGAACCAGGTCCTGCCACCGGATAGTCCAGGTGATGCATGACGGTGCCAATGTCGCGAATGAAGTCGTCTACCGTAATGGAGCGCGTGTGCAGCGGAACGCCGGACTGCGTGGCGATGTCGTTGGCATACCGCGTTTCGTCGTATTCCGCGCCGAGCGCGAATGTCCCGGTAAATCCAACCAGGTCAGACTGCTGTTGCGAGGCCAGCGTGGCAATGAGACCGGAATCAATGCCGCCGCTGATGTATGCGCCAACTGGCACATCGGCACGTAAATGCAATCGCACTGACTCATCCAGCAACTCACGCGTGCGCTCTTCAAACCACCGAGGCGTGTGCGAGAAGTCGAGATCAAAAAAGACCTCCCAGTAGCGCTCGATCTTGATCTTCCCGTTCTTGACAGTGAGCGTATGGCCGGCGGGCAGTTCATGCACGCCACTGAACATCGTTTTTCCGGCCAGGCACAATTGAAAGGCGAGATAGTCGCGGAGCCCATCTACATTCGTTTCGACGGCGGGCAGAAAGGGCAACAGGGCTTTCGCCTCGCTCGCGAAGTGAAAGAGCCCGTCGCGCTCCGTGTAGTAATACGGCTTCACACCGAACCGGTCGCGGGCGCTGAACAGCACGCCTTCGCGCGGATCCCAAATCGTGAACGCAAACATGCCACGTAGCCGTTCGACGCACGACGGGCCCCAGCGCAGCCACGCCCGCAGAATAACTTCCGTATCAGAACTGGTGCGGAACTCGTGCGCACCAATCTCGTCGCGCAACTCGCGGTAGTTGTATACCTCGCCGTTGTACGAGATGATGCACCCACTCGAAACATCGCGCATGGGTTGTGCACCCATTGCCACATCGATGATGCTCAGCCGACGATGGCCCAGTCCCACAATCGCGAACGGATGAATCCATCGTCCTTCGCCGTCCGGACCACGATGCGCCTGCAACTTGTTCATACAGTCCAACCGCTCGGCTAACGCCGACACCGGTCGTCCATCAAGACTCATCACGCCGCTGATTCCGCACATAGATCAGTTCCTCAGGCGGCCGCGAGGAGTTCGGCGATCTGTTCGGCCGTGTTGCCCGTACCGTACAGCGGAATTTGTTTCGGTCTTGGTGACGTCATGCGCGCGACGGCCGTCTGCAATGCCAGCGCTGTTGGCGCACACAGTTCGTTCCATCCCGCTTCAATTGTTTCCACCCATTCGGTTTCGTCACGCAGCGTGACGCACGGAACACCCACGTAATACGCTTCCTTTTGTACTCCGCCGGAATCGGTCACCATGCAGGCGGCCGATCCAAGCAATGCGAGCATGTCGAGGTATCCGACAGGATCGATTGCCTGGATCCTGCGCGGTATGGTCAGTCCGAACGACGCGAGCTTATCGCGGGTGCGAGGATGCAAGGGCAGCACGATCGTTCGATCGAGTGACTCAAGCGCCATCAGAATTGACGAAAGCCGCTCGGCGTCATTGGTATTCTCTGCGCGATGAATCGTGGCGAGCACATATTCGCCGGTCTTCACTCCCAGCGAGTGCGGCATGCGGGAATCTCGTTCTGCGCGTGGTCGCTGTTGGTTGACCGCGTCGAGCATGATGTCGCCCACCACATGCACGCCGCGCGTCAGGCCTTCGGAGGCCAGTTGGCGCTCAGATACAATGGAAGGGGCAAACAGCCACTGACTGAGGTGATCGGTCATGACGCGGTTGGTCTCTTCCGGCATACTGCGGTTGAAGCTTCTCAGTCCGGCTTCAACGTGCGCTACGGGGATGTGCAGCTTGGCGGCTGCGAGTGCGCCGGCCAAGGTGCTGTTCGTGTCGCCCAGGACCACGACGACATCTGGGCGTTCGGCCATCAACACCTGTTCAATCGCTGCCAGCATTAGGCCCGTCTGGGCGCCTTGTGGCCCGCTGCCGATGCCGAGGTTGTGGTCGGGGTGCGGAATTCCGAGTTCGGAGAAGAACACGTCCGACATGCCCGCGTCATAGTGCTGACCGGTGTGCACGATAGTCTCGTGCCCGCGCTTCCTTAAGGCAGCGCTCAGCGGTGCAGCTTTAACGAATTGTGGTCGAGCGCCCAGAACAGTCAGGAATCGCATAACCGGGAATGAGGCGTGTGGACGTGAACTGACACGCCGATGTAAAGCAAATCCCGTTCCTAACTCGTAAGGTGTTTATTGGTAATGACTTAAGTGAAACAGAGGCAAGCGCTGCCGTCACGCCACCGGCACATTCTGCCCGGTGGATAGGCAGGTCCGATCCTCTTCTTTCAACCGGTGTTGCGGCAAGAATTGCCTAGCACATTGCCGATACAGCCTCTGCGTGACTGAGTACAATCAATGTAAGTCTTTTAAAATCAACAAGTTGACCATGGCACCATTCCTGCTTTATACGAGGCGGGGGCGTGCGAATTGCCGAGCCCTGCAATACATGCCGTTGGCACACCCTGACACGCAGATACTACTCCATCCATGTGCGGTATCGCTGGAATTCTCGCCCCTTTTCCGGGTGATCGGCTGCGCGCTGGCGCACTTGCTCTCGCGGGTGCGCAGCGGCATCGCGGGCCGGACGGGGAGGGCGTGCACGTGTACGGTCCTGTCGCCATCGCTCACCGGCGCCTGTCGATTATTGACCTTGAGGCCGGCGCCCAGCCCCTCTCGAACGAAGACGGCAGCGTGTGGATCACCTTTAACGGCGAGATCTACAACTATCAGGAGCTCCGGGTCACTCTCGAGAATCGCGGACACCGGTTTCGCACGCATTCGGACACCGAAGTTATTGTGCACGCCTACGAGGAATGGGGTGACGACTGCGTGCGCCAGCTTCGCGGCATGTTCGCATTTGCCATCAATGATACGCGGCGCCAGCGCTTGTTCCTCGCGCGAGATCAGTTCGGCATCAAGCCGCTCGTGTATCTCGAACAGGACGGATGGTTTGCGTTCGCGTCCGAACTGCAGGCGTTTCATGTGCTGAGCGATACCAAGCTGGACCTGGATATTCGCGCGATTGATGAATACCTCGCGCTGCAGTACATCCCGGCCCCGCGCACGGTGTACAAACAAGCGCGCAAGTTGCCGCCCGGCCATGTCATGCGTGTGGACTATGACGGTCGCGTGCATGGGCCCTCACGGTACTGGCGTCCTGAGTTCAACACGGATGCGCATCGCACCGACCACGAATGGCTGGAGGCGTTGGATGCGACGTTGACCGATTCGGTTCGCGCGCACCTGGTCTCCGACGTTCCAGTTGGTGCGTTCCTGTCTGGCGGACTGGACTCCACGGCGGTGGTGGCGCTCGCGTCCACGCTGTCGACGCAGCAGATACGCACGTTCAGCATTGGGTTTCACGACCCGGCGCACGATGAATCGGCCTGGGCCGCAGAAGCTGCCGCAACACTTGGCAGCCATCATCGGTGCGAAATGATCGAAGTGGATGCACTGGCTTCACTCCCCGATCTCGTCCGCCACTATGGCGAGCCGTTTGGTGACAGTTCGGCCGTGGCGACCATGGCCGTTGCGCGCGTTGCCGCGCAGGAAGTGAAAACGGTGTTGACGGGGGATGGTGGCGACGAAGGCATGGCGGGTTACCACTCGCACATGGCGTGGCTCAAATGGGTGTCCCAGAGCGGTGAGCCGCACTTAAGCCGTCCCTCCGTTGGCAGCTGGCAACAGTTCATTCAGTATTGCGATCCGCATACGCGCCAGCGCCTTTGGGCCGGTGCGCAACGCGGTCGCACGATGTTGCCCATTGAATCGTTCGAGCAGGCGTGGAGTGAGGCGCGCGATTTGGGCGTGGTGCAACGCGTGCAGTACATGGACGCAATGACGTACCTGCCAAACGACATTCTGACCAAGGTCGATATTGCCAGCATGGCGTACGGGTTGGAAACGCGCACGCCGCTCATCGATGTCGAGGTCTGGAAACTGCTGACGCAGATGCCGGAACGCGTCAACGTCGGTGTCGATCCGTTCGGCGAGCTGACTGGGAAACATCTGCTCAAGAAGTTGCTGTCGCGTTGGTTCCCGGATCGCTTCTTGCATCGCAAAAAGCAGGGGTTTGCGGTACCGCTTGCCCGTTGGTTTGCGGCCGATGGTGACGCGCGAAGCCTGGTCGAAGAGCGATTGCTGGGCCGGAATTCCCACCTGCGCTCGCTGCTCGACACTTCACCGGCCCGCGATTTGCTCGCACAAGGTCGCAGTGGACCGGTGTGGGTATTGCTCGTGCTGGAGGAATGGATGCGACAGGCCGCCGAACGGTCGTCAAACGCCTCCGCCGTCGAACTCAAGACAGACCGTATCGACATTTTTCCAACGAAGGCGCCCAGGCGGCGTCCGCGCATTCTGGCCATTGCCGACGTACCGAATTGGATTTTCGAACGGCACGCCCGCTATTTGCAGGAGTTGCTGGCCGATGATTTTGACATCACCGTGCTGTACCACACGCAGCACTTCGACGAAGACGACTACGACCTGATCTATCCGCTGGAATTTGGTCTGGTGGCCACCGACCGCATAACGCAACCGTGGAAATACGTCACGGCGCTGCGCTCACATGTTTCGTGGCACGCGCACACCCCCGAACAACTCGGTGCGTATCTCCGTGCGTATTTTCAGCGCACGCACGTCGTTTCGAAGCGGTTGTTTGACGAAGTGGCTCCGGCCGTCCCCAATCTTGCCTATGTCACACATGGCATTGACGGCACAATGTTCACACCACAACCCCGGTGTATCACGCCGGGCAGCACGCTGCGCGTTGGGTGGGCCGGCAATCGCAAAACGGGCGTGAAAGGATTTGACGAATTCATCAAACCGCTGAGTGAAATACCGGGTGTTGCGCTCGTATTCTGCGGCTATGCCGACCGCAACCTGAGCCTGCAGGAAATGGCCCAGTGGTATCGGGACATCGATGTGTATGTGTGCGCGTCGCTGAGCGAGGGGAGTAACAATTCGCTCATCGAAGCAGCCGCCACCGGTTGCGCGATTGTCACGACGGACAACGGCACAGTGCCGGAATACCTGTGCGATGGCATCGAAGCCCTGATCGTTCCACGAGAGGCCTCGGCGTTTATCGACGCGATTACACGGCTGCGCGACAATCCTGACCTGTGTGTGCGCCTGGGGCAGGCCGCGAGTCGGTCGGTACTTCCTGCCTGGACCTGGCAGATAAAAGCCAGGGACTACGCGAAGTTCTTCGCTGACGCGTTGCAGGACACATCGAACGCGCGACGCCGCATGGCCACCACCACTCCCGCGGGTCAGGGGTGGATGCGCGCACAAATTGAGCGACTGCAACTGGCCATGGGCCGCGGTCAGCCAGACCACGCACTGGTTGCGATTGACGAGCTGCTGGACGCCGATCCCGGTAACGCTGGATTTGCGCAAGTACGCGCAGAGCTGGTTGCGATGATACCCGCCGTTTCGGCGGCTTGACGTCGAATTTCAAGGCTACCCATGGGACAAGACCGTTACACATTTCACACGCGGACTGACAAAACACGTCGATGATACACATAGGTCAGCGCAACAAGACACTGCGTACCCTGTATCTCGAGTGGTCGCCGCTGGGCAGCGCGCCCAACTACTGGGCACCGTTGTCGTACGTGATTGACTGGCGGAACGCATTTCTGCAATCGCCGTTGCTTGACGTCACGTATTGTGATATCAACCGGCCGCACGAAGTGATCGCGGCGGTGACACAGCTCGACAGCTTCGACCTCATCGTCGTTTCGCACATCGCGCTGGGTGACGACGTCACCGACATCGCGCGCTGGACCGAACTGCTGCTCAAACGCCGTGGTGCGTTGGTTTCCTTTATCGGAAACGAGTACGACCTCATGGCCGAGAAGATTGCGTTTCTGCGTGGGACCAAGGCCGATATTGTGTGCTCGCAGTTGCCTTTGGATGCAGCGCAGTATTTCTACGAAGAGCTCACTGAATCGCGGGTCATTTCGTTACCGCACGCGCTCAATCCTGACGACTATCACGCGCCAGTGGGCAACGTTCGGAATACTGATGTCGGATTTATCGGGGCGGTGTATCCCGCGTGGGTTGGCGACCTTGAGCGCACGATGATGATTCTCGCAACGCAGGAAATTGCGCCGTTGCTGGATTTGAAGACGGACATTCGTCTGCAGAATCTCCCGCGTGAAAGCTGGGCCGCGTTCCTCGGCAACACACGCGCGGTCATTGGTGCCGAGTCGGGCAGCTACTACCTGCATCGTCGCGGTGGTTTGCTGACCGACGCGAAGCAGTGGTGCGCGGCCAATCCCCAGGCGCAGTTCGACGAGGTGGAGGCGCGTTTTTTCACCGACAGAAGCGGTGTCCCTTCCGGCAAAACCATCTCCTCTCGCCACTTCGAACCCATTGGCACGCGAACGTGTCAGGTGCTGATGGAAGGTGCGTATGCCGGAGTGCTCGTGCCCAACGAACACTACATCCCTGTTCGGAAAGATCTCATGGATTTGCCCGAGGCGCTGCGGCGGGCGACCGATGAAGGCGAGCGCGTCGCGATGGTGCATCGCGCCCACGCACACGCCATGGACGCACATACGCATGCACACCGCGTGCGCACGCTGGTCAACCTGCTGTAGTGTCACCAACCAACCCATCATGAAAGCAATCATTCTCTGCGGCGGACTTGGCACGCGTATGCGCGAAGAAACCGAGTACCGTCCCAAGCCCATGGTCGACATTGGGGGGCGCCCCATTCTCTGGCACATTCTCAAGTACTACGCCCATTTCGATGTTCGGGATTTTGTGCTCTGTCTGGGCTACAAGGGACAGATGATCAAAGACTATTTCCTGAACTACGAAGCCATGAACGCCGATTTCACCATGTCACTGGGCCGACTCAGTGCCATTTCGTATCACGCTGCGCACGAAGAGCAGGACTTTCGCGTGACACTTTCCGACACCGGCGCCACCACCATGACCGGTGGGCGTGTTGCGCGCGTGAAGAAATACATTGGTCGCGAGCGGTTTCTGGTAACGTACGGCGATGGCTTGACCGACCTGGACCTCGGTGCTGCGCTGCGTTTTCATGAAGCCCATGGCAAGTTGGCCACCGTGATGACCGTGCGACCGACCTCGCGGTTTGGGGTGATGGATGTGAATGGCGATGGCAAGGTTGACGCATTCGCTGAGAAGCCTGCGCTCGAAGGCTGGGTGAATGCCGGGTACTTCATTTTTGAACCTGAAGTGTTTGACTACCTCAGTATTGACGAATCGTGTGTGCTCGAGCGCGAACCGCTTGAACGGCTCGCCGCAGAAGGTGAGCTGATGGCATACCGGCACGACGGATTTTTCTTCGCGATGGACACCTATCGCGAGTATCAGCAGCTCAATGCGATGTGGGACAACGGCAAGGCGCCGTGGTGGACGCCGCGCAAGACAGCAATTGCGCGTACGACGCCTCGACATGTGCTGAAGACGGCGTGAGGCACACAAAAAAGTCCGCTGCACTCGCAGCGGACTTTTTGCATCAGTTCTGTTTCAGGCGCCTACCGGCGGCGTCCACCAGGCATCGCACCACCTGGAATTGAGCCCGAGGGTCGACCGCGGCCACTCAGAATGATTCCGCCAATGTCGCCGAGGGTGGTGCCGCCCATGCCACCCGGCCCGCGAGTTCCTCGCGGTTCGCACCGATCGTGACCGACCGACGCTCCGCGGATGATTGCACCGGCAACGGCCCCAATGATGCCCCCCCGGCGCATATTGCCGCTGCCATGGCCAACTTCACCATCCACCCCGGTGCCAGCTGAAGGGCCGCTGGCTGGGGCCATCACCGTGCTCTCTCCTTCGGACGGCGCCGTTTCCTGGACTGGCTGTGGTTCGCTAGCCGCAACTGCGACGGGCTCAACAGCAGCAGGAGTTGGAGCTGGCTGTGGCGCTTCGTCGGAAACGGTGGCGGCGGGCGTCTCCATCACCGTAGGCGAAGGCGCTGCAATGGGAGCACGCCTTTTCGTTGGCACGACCATGCGCTTGCCGAGCGCTTCGCCACTTGGCGCACCATTCCGCCCCTGTTCGATTGCGGACACCACGCCGGTTCTGGGCCCCTGCACCGTGGCGGCGAGATTGAGGTCGCGCTCAAGATCGGCCGTCATGGCTTCTTTCGGCACGCGGAAGGCCGCGTACCCACCCATCGCCACCGCGACACCCAGCACGGATCCTGCAGCCACCGCAGCGAACTTTCGCATGTCTTTCTCCTGGTCGAAACCGAGGTTTGGTCGGGTTGGCGTGTTCGCTGCCAGAAAGGCGGCTACGCGGCAATACTAAGTTACTGCAATTGGTGCGCCACGCTATGGCGGCGGTCTGCTATAGCTTCGGTTGGCTGGAGTAGGGTTCAGGCGTCCGGGAAACAGGACAAACCGCCGTCCCCTCGTGTGGACATCTCGGCGCAACGTACTGGGCTTCCGGTTTCGTCAGTCGGCGAGTCGACAGCACGATGGGGGCGCCGGAATCACCCACACCCCAATTTCACGCGCGAGTTTTGCAGTGAACGTTACCGGTTTCCACCATGGCACTTTTGCCAGACATTCTCCCTCGTCTCCTGGACATGCTGACTCCGCGTTCGAGCCGTTCCAAGACTTCCCGTTGGTTGACGAGTACCGTGGGAATGGTGGCGACCGCTTCAGTTGTCGGCAGCTCGGCGTGTAGCAACCCCGAACAGCTTTCTGCCGAAGCGCGTCGGGAAATATCCGATTCCCTGCAGGTGCTTGTGGCCGCCGCGTACGATTTCTCAAAGCCCGCCGCTATCAAGCGACTGGTCGCACTGTACCCTGACAGCGGTCGCGTGATATCGGCGGCCGCCGGTCACATCACGGCGACCAAGCCCGAGCTGCAAGCCGAAATCGTGAGTTTCTGGCAGCGCGTTGGCCAGAACATGCAGGGCCCGACGTTTCAGCTCGGGTCGGTGTATGTGGACGTGATCACACGAAACGCGGCAGTCATGACCTTCAGCTACGCCATACCGCACACGACGCCACTTGGGCGACGACACACCGTGTCTGGGGCGTGGACCGCGCTGTGGCGCCGCCAGGAAGGACGGTGGATGATTGTACAGGAGCATTTGTCCGATGCGCCGGAGGTGGCGGCAGCAGCGCCCGTGCAGCCCGACTCGGCACCGCCCCCCGCGGCCGGGCACGATATGTTGGGGCATGTGATGCCGGGAGGTGGCAAGAAGTGACGCCGCCTCGTATTGTGGAGCCTATGACGCAACTCTCCGACATCGAAATCCAACGCAGTCTGGGTGGCCTGCCGGGCTGGGCGCGAAAAAGTGAGTCACTCGTGAAGAGCTACCACTTCGCGACGTTTCCGGCCGCCATTGAATTCATTCGTCGCGTCAGTGTTGTGGCGGAAAAACAAGCCCACCATCCCGACATCGACATTCGGTATACGAAAGTGAATTTCATGTTGAGCACACACGACGCGGGCGGCATTTCGGAGAAGGATCTGGCGCTGGCCCACGCGATTGAGGATCTCGCAACCGCGTAGCCAGGCACTAGTTGCTGCGGCGCAAGGTCACGCTGCCATTCACCGTGCTGGCGCGAATGCGCGCGCCACCATTGCCAATCGAGCCGCGTAACCGGCGCGGTGACAAGGTGCCGGTAATCGTAATTGGGAAGTCCGTGCTGACCCGGCCGTTCACGGTCGAGAGTTCAAGCTGTCCGCCGAAATCGGTCGGCAGTTCCAGGGTGACGGAACCGTTCACCGTTTCATACTCAAGATCGTCGGCAGCGCTGAACGATCCCATGGAGATGTTGAGACTGCCGTTCACGGTATGGGCCCGGACCGGCCCGCCGGTGCTGCGCGCGTCAATGGTGCCGTTCACGGTATTGGCCGTGACCCCGGCCGAGACGCCACTCACATCGAGCGCGCCGTTGACCGTTGCGACATCAACACGAATTCCATCGGGGACGCGCACGACAAAGTGCACCGAGACGTCGTTGCGATTGTTGTAGCTGCGGCTGCGAGGGGTGTGAATGCCCATCTCATCGCACGTGGATTCGGGCGTGAAGAGCGCACAAATGAGCACATCCCCACTGCCCATACGCGGCTGTTCGATGCGGACATCGTCAGGATTCCCGCGACGCCAGCGTTTCTCGGCGGTGACCTCAACGCGGTTGCTGGTGCTGCGCTCCACGCGAATGGGGCCGTTGACGTTCTTGATCATGACGGTGCGGCCGGTCGCCACCGTGCCCGACCAACTGAACGCATCGTCGCGCGACTGCGCGTGGAGTGCCTGCGCGCTCGCGGCAACGGTCAGTGTAGCTGCCGTCGCCATGTGGCGCATCTTGCGCGCGTACCCGGCTGTCATGGAATGCACGATTATTGCTCCTTCGGCACGCGGCGAGGACCGCGATTGATGTGAACATCACCGTTGAACGTGGTGACGGTAACGACCGCGCTGCCTCCACCGCCGAACTGCAGGCGGCGCGGTTGATTAAGTGCCATGCTACGTGAGGTCAGCTGCCGGACGACGGCTGGCAGCGGACGTCCTGAAACCGAATCGGGTTGTACAACCAGTGGCAGCGTGGAATGCAGGTTTCCACTAAACGATTGCATGATGAGCGTACCGGCCGCGTGTTGCGGAAGGAACAAGTGCACGTCGCCCGAGTGAGTGCCGAACTCGTAGCGCCCGGACGCACTCAACGTGCCATCGAACGAAATTTCGCCTTGCACGACTTCCGCCTTTATCTGGTTGGCCTGTATGCCGCTCAGCGATACTTCGCCCGTACTGGACGACACATCGACATCGCCGCGGATGTCCGTCACCGTGATATTGCCGGTGAGCGACTGCACCTTGATTGGGCCGTCAATATCGCTGATCGTGATTTCGCCGGTCACGTTGGTGACCGCGGTGCGCCCCGACGCCCCTCGTATGATCACGTCCCCGTTCAAAAGGTTTGCATCCACTTCACCTCGGACATCCAGCACCTGCACATCGCCGGAGGAGTTCGCCACCACCACCCGGGTGTTGAGCGGCACACGCACCTCAATCGTGACGTCGCCCAGACGACTTCGCGTGGTGCGGAGTGCCTCAACACGCACGGCCCGCGCGGACTTGCCAAACTGAAACTCGCCGGCATCACTTCGGGCGCGTACCTGCACTTCGGCGCGGTCCCAACCGCGGACCGTGATCACTCCGGTCCCGGCGGTGACATCGAGAATGGTGCCAGGTTCTACGGCGACCGTGGTGTCCAACCGAACCAGGCGGTTATCGTTGCGCGAGTCGCGTGCACGATTCTGCGCCGCCAACGTATTCACCGCACCGACCGCGAGCAGCGCGGTGATGAACGAAACCGCCGCACGAATGCGCGAATACATGGAGGGTAACGACTGGGTGGCAGGAGCTACGGGCATCGGGCAAGTCATCGGCGAATAGTCGGGCCAGGCATCGGGAACGTCAGAGCAGCGCAATGCGGCGGAGCACGCTCAGTTTGGTTTCCAGCGCCCGGTCGAGCTGCGTCGAGAGAAACCGACTGCGCGGATCGTTCTGCAACGCACGGCGACTGTCGCTGATGGCCTTGTCGATAATGCGAAGGTTGCGTTCAATTTCGACCACGGTAGACGAGTCGAGGTCGCCGAGACGTTCGTCGACCATGCGGCGCATGGCGGAAATTTCGCGTTCGTAGACAAGTTCCACCGGGCTGTTGTTGGACGTAAACCGCTGACGCGTACTCGCAGGGGACGTTTGCGCGAATGCCTGCCTGGTTGCGGTGGGGGCAGTCGCGCCAGTCGCGACGACGGCCGATGGCGCGGCTGTCAGGGCGGCGTTTGGAATATTTGCTGTCCGGCCGCCAGTGGTCGCCACAGCAGTCGGTTGCGTGACGGTGTCTGGGGTGGCCGCATCTTGCGCAAACGGCGTTGTTGGAACCGATGCCACTGGGGCGGCTGCTTGCCCGACGGGATTCACGCGCGTGAGCCAATAGGTAGCGCCGGAGCTCGCGGCGACAATCAACACCGCCGCCGCAACAAACATACGGAAGGACACGGTACGGTGTTGTCGCACGGCGGGTGCGTCCGTGGTGCCAATCGAAACCACCGGCGTGTCCAATTGATCGGCAATGCCCGTCCACAAGTCGCGTGTCGGGCTGAGTTGCGGCAACTGCGCAGCATCGGCGACAATGGCTCGCACCTCGGCCAGCAACGCGCTGCACCCCGCACAGTGCGACTGGTGCATCTCCATCAATGCGCGATCACCGGCCGAAAGCGCGCCGTCAATAGAGTCCGAGACGTTGGCCTCGAACTGTTCGCAGGTGATGGGTGATGTGTATGGCGACATGGTCTGAGTGCTGACGTGTTAACGCGAAAGAGACTGGCGCAGCAGCATGCGCGCCCGGTGCAGTTGCGCCTTGCTACCCCCCGGCGTAATGCCGAGTTGCGCGCCTATTTCTTCGTGGGTGAATCCTTCCACATCGTGCAACACGAAGATCTGGCGCGCACCCCGTGGAAGTCCGGCTATCGCACCCTCCAAATCGAGCCGCTCCCCGACCATTGCGGCTCGGGCGGGCGTCATCTCGATCGCGCCATCATCGTTGACGGCCTGATTTTTTCCGGCGCCGTCTGCTTTGCGGCTGGTCAGGACCACGTTGACGGCCACTCGATGCAGCCAGGTTGAAACTTGCGCATCGCCGCGAAACGTGGGCAGCTTCTGCCAGACGCGCACAAATACGTCCTGCGTTAATTCCTCGGCCTTGGTGCGGTCGCTGACCATCCGCAGGCAAATGGAGAACACCCGCTGCATGTGGGCGCGGTACAGCCGTTCGAACGCTTCGCGATTGCCGCGGGCCGCGTCCAACGCGTCGGCACGCCACGGGTCCGTCCCGCTTGCGGTGGCGGCGGGCTGCCGATCGACCTCAACACCAGGCACCATCACATGGGCGGGCTGCGCGTGGGAAGTGCTGGGGGGCACGAAAGTGCGTTCCGCGGGCTTGTCGAAGGATGGTCCGGTCACTGGCCGAGTGAGCATTGCTCCGTTGCAGTCACCAGATGAGACGGCGGGGAGCGCGTGAGGGTTTGAATCGGCCATACGGCGGTTCGGGCCCGAAGGTTCAGCTGGCCGCCCTGGTGACATGTGCCGAGTGACCGGCTACGTCGCCTCTTGCTCCAGCCGTTCGACCAGCGGTTGCAGCTCACGCATGTTCGCCAGCCAGAACGATGGGGCCGCCGTCGTGAGCTCCGCGCTGGAAAAGGGCCCCCACGTGGCCGCAGCCGTGAGCACACCCGCGGCTTTCCCGGCGAACATGTCGTGGGTGGAGTCGCCCACGAACAATGCGTGTTCCCGGGGCATTTGCAGCGCATCCACGGCATGCCAGACGGGGTCTGGCAGCGGCTTATGGCGCTCGGTTGACTCGACGGTGACTGTGACGTCAAAGAGTGCCGCGAGCCCTGTGTGCGCCAACGATCGCTCGGTCATCCCGCGACCCTTGCTGGTCACCAGCGCAAGTCGGTGCCCGCGCTGCCGGATCCATTCCAACACTTCCGGCACGTCGGGGTAGACCGTGGTCAACGCTTCAAGATGCTGCGACTGATATTCGCGATACCGATCAATGAGCCGTTCCGCATCGTCGCCATCGGCCGCCCATTCGGCAATCTGCACGCGGAGCGGTTTGCCAATCCCTGCGGTCCAATAGTCCACCGTGGGTCGATGCGACCGGTTGCTGAATGCAAATTCCATGCTCTGGATGAGCAATGAGATGGAATCGATGAGCGTGCCGTCGAGATCGAAGAGCAGTGCGAGTTGCTTCATGTCTCATTCTAGCGGCTGCGCCAGCGGATTGGTGTCCGCCACCGTTGCCAGCAGCACGAGCGCGATGATGCGTAGTGGCGGGGCCCCAGGCTGGCGGGCGTCCGGCTGCAATTGCGTGCGAGCCGCGCTCACGACCGGGATATTTGCCAGCCATTCTGCCAGTGGCAATGTGGTAGCGATCTCCAGCCACGCACGCAAGGCCGTTGCAGCTCCGGCGCCCCGTGTGTTCAAAATTTGACGCTCGGCGTGTGAAAAGGCAGCGCGAATAGCGCGTCGTGTGGTGGCGGGAATGGAGGCTACGCCGGCAGCCAGTTGTTGCAGTGCCCGTTGCTGCAACGGCGCAAGGGCCCGTGACGACTCGCCGCCAATGGCGCGAACCGTCCGTTCGTCATTCCATTCGTGCAGTTGCACGAGGGCACCGGCCAAGCGGGATTCCAGCAATTGATCCGAGAAGTGGAAGTCGCGCAACTGTGTTGGGGCCAGGCGACGCTGGTTGACCGCACGCACGGCTTGCAGAATTGTATGTCCATCAGATGCGGCGGTTGCAGGATTCTCAAGAGTACTCGCGACCACGGAAACGCGTGTCCCCGCAGCGACGGCTGCGACAAAGCCGGTGAAGTATCCTGGTGCAATCGCAATCGGCATGGCGGCGTGCTGCGACTCACTCCATTCCGTGTCGCACCCGGTAGCGGATTGCGACGCAATGCGCGGTGACAGCGTGGCCCACGTTTGCAGCATTTCACGGAGCTGTGTGGCTTCGTCGGCCGCACTCGACCGCGCCGGGTTGAGTACCCATGCAGGGCGCGTGTCCTCGCCGATGAATTCCCGATGAAGCCCGGCCTTCCGCTCAAGCGCTGCTGTGATGCGAAGCGCCTGTTCGGTACCCATGGGCGGGGCAAACGTGTGCACGTGAACGACCGCCTGTTCGGAACCCATGCGAACCAGACGCCCGACGCGCTGTTTCTGAAGCGCGTCCGTCCACGGCAAATCCAGGTGAATGACCGTGTCGGCATCCTGCAGATTTACCCCCTCGGCCAACAGGTCGGTGGTGATAAGCAGTTGGATGTGCTCGCGTGCGGGTGGTGGCGGGCGCCCATGAGCGCGCGGGGCAAATTGTGCGATGAGGTCATCTCGCGAAATCTTTCCGCTTGCAATGCGCCCACCATGTGATGTCAGTGATGCGATACCCGCAATGTCGCCAAGGGCCCGGTGCAGTGCGCGCACGGTGCTGGCGAATTGTGAGAACGCGACCATTGGTGGTCGCGAGGACGGTGCCGCGTTTTGTGTATTTCGCACATGCAGCGGTGTGGTGTTCGGTGCGTCACGCAACAATTGGCGCAAATACGCAAGTCGAACCGCGTCAGCGCGCGCACTCCGCGTGTGGTGCTCCAGCAATACCTGTAGTGAGTCGAGATGCGCCAGCAGCGTCTTGAGCAACTCTGCACATTCGGTAGAGGCGGTCTGCACCAGCAGGTCGGGAAAACCAAGTTGCACGGAATCAGTGCCGACAATCCAGGATTGTAACTCGCGTTGTGTGGGATACCGCCCGTGCGAGAGCGAGTGCAGCAAGGCTTCTCCGCGCAACTGCCGGCGACGAATAGCCTCCGTCAATGCTGCATCGCTGGAACACCACGCTCTCAGGAGTCCCAGTCGAACGAGTGCGCTGGCTGTACCGCCGTCCTGCGGCGGAAGTGGCGTCGCCACGGTCAGAATGCACTCCAGGACGGCGGGGTTCTCCGGGAGCGAGAGCGGCGCGTGGGTTTCGACCTCGGGAAGCCTGAGCGAAACGCTGGTGCCGGAGCGTCGCACCACACACCCCGCGAGTACCTCCGCATCCAAGGCATCGGCGCGTTCGCCCAGAAATAGTGCCAGCAGGTTCCGAAGCTCGCGCGGCTTGTTGTGGAGCGGCGTCGCGCTGATGAGCAGGACATCGCGATTGGCGCAAAAACGCGCCACGTTTCCATACCGCACGGTGGCTCGGGTTCTGAGGTAGTGTGCTTCATCGACCATGACCAAGGCCCGTTGTTCAGCAGGTGCGAGCGATGACACTTCGTCACATTGCCGCCGCGAGAATTTGTGTAGCGATTGCACCGTCGCGTGATGTGCGTGTGCGGCGGCCATGGCGGTTCGCCACATGGGCACGAGCGTGGCGGGCGCCAGTATGTGCACGTCAGCGTAGGCTCGCGCGACGGCGAGGGCCACGTAGGTCTTGCCCAGGCCGACGGAATCGGCCAGGAGGGCGCCACCACGGGCGTGAATACTCAGTCGCAAGCGTTGCACCGCATCAATTTGATGGGGACGCAACGTGATCGTGCCAAGTCTGACGTCAGTTGCGCCGGCGTCGCTGCTTCGCAACGCATTTGTCTCGGCCTGCATGGCCACGGCGCCGATGCGCTGACACACTTCGGGCAGGCTGGCGCGGCGCCAGTTGCGAACGGACATATTGGTGCGAGTCATCGCGAATGCCAATTGAGGAGGGGGAGCAGCGCGTGCAGGGGAATGCCGTAGGTGGCCGCGACCACCGCGCAGTGCTGTTCAGGCGTAGGCGGTGTGCCCGATTGTTGCTGTTTCCAGAACGCCGCCAGTGGCGCGCGGGCCGTCTCCCAGTTGCCGGGAACGGGCAGTGCTGCAACGGTCCAACCAAGAAACCGGCGCCAGCCTCCACGCGCTGGTTCGGCAATGGCATCCAGCCACGCGGCTGCCACCGGCGATGTCAGCAATGTGTTGAGGGCACACGCGTCGTCGAACGAGGCGGTCCGCAACACATAACACGTGTTCAGCGGGACTGTGGGGTCGCCGGGCGGCAGAATGGTGGTGCGCAATGACCGACCAAGATCGGCCCAGACCAATCGCGTGGATTCACATCGCGCAGCCTCTGTTCGAAACAACGTCCACCATGGGTGCCGAGCGCGTGCGTCGCGGCGCAACTCCAGTTGTGATCGGTAGCGCGCAAACCAACGGCCCGTGCGTGGTGGGAGCGTGCGTAATGGGGCGCCGTCGGCCGCGTGGGTCCACAAGATGCGAAGTTCCGGCGACGAGCCCGTGCGTCCGCGCACGCCCGCCCGGGCAATGGCGTCACCGCGTAATGCGGGGCGCAGCAACACGCGTTCAATCAGATGTGTGCGCCCGTCGTCGTGAATGGTGGCCGTGTCATCGTCGTGTTCGGTGGCATGTACGAGAAACGCGGCATTCAACCCGCACTTTACGCCCAGGAGTGGGCGCCCAAGGCCGGAGTCGCCCAAGGCAGGGCCGGCGCGTCGCAGTTGCTCAAAGGCCTCGCGCACTGGCGGCGGCAGCAGCACCCACGGCGCGCCGGCGTCTCCCGCCATTGAGATAAGATGCGGTTCCGTATCAAACACATGTTCACCGGAATGTCGCGCGACAGAAATGCGCACGCTTGGGTTGCTGCGGCCACGTGTGGCGACCAGCAGCGAGGGATACACGGCGGCGTCGAACAGTGCGGTGGCGTCGCTCCAGTCGCGCACCGTGTGCAGGTGTGTGTGTTCGGCGAGATATCGCCGCACACCCCCCCCCGCCAACGCCCGCCAGAGTTTTGCCGGCAAAAGCAAGGCGAGGACGCCGGAACTCTTGAGCAACTGCGTGCTGCGCTCGACAAAGGCAACGGCCAGGTCGGCCTGGGCGGCGAACCCGGCCCCCGCGCCCGCGCGAACCGCGCCCGTTCGCCACGCGGCTTCACGGAGTGTCTGGTATTCGCTGCGCAACCGCACGCGTTCGGCCAACGGCAAGTTGTGTGGGCGCACCCACGGCGGGTTGCCAATAACAATGTCAAAACCCGTGGCGGCAACATCGGCGAAATGTGCGGCGAAGCGAAAGGGGAGTGCGCCTCCCAGTTTCAGTCGGTTGCTGCGCAGTCGCTGCTCACGGAGCGTCGTGCGAAGCGTCACGAGGCGCGCACGTTCCCCGCGCGTTGGCGCCGATCGCTCCCCAAACAAGTCGCGCTGTCGGACCGCCTGTATTAGGTCGCGCCGTGCATTGGTGGTCGTGTCAATCATGCGCGACACTTCGCCAATGGCGCGTGTGCGCTCCTCGGTGTCCAACGCGAGGGCCAACGTGCGTTTCCGATTGCCAGTGGCCCGCGCATAGCGCTCGCGCAATACGGTCAGTGCCCGCGCGGACGGTGACGCGAACTGCAAATTTCCCGCGCTGAGTGTATCGCCCACGCGAATGTGGTGGTCCAGATTGGGCAACGGCGGAACGCGCGATGGTCGGGTTTCCGGACATTCAATGACCACCGAGAGCCAAAGTCGGAGTTCGCACAACCACACGGCCATCGGGTTGCGATCGACGCCGAAAATGGAACGCGTCAAGACTTCGCGACGCACAATATGAATGGGGCGATCATCGCCGGCCGTCTGCAGCAGCGCCGCGACCCGCTCGAGCATGTGCACGAGAAATGCGCCCGATCCGCAGGCGGGATCGAGAATACGCAACGATTCCAACTGGGCCGCTTGTTCGGTCGTAACCAGTCCCTCGCGCAGATTGGGAATGGCCGCGCCGAGCGCATCGTTCACGGCCAACATGACCAGCGAAGGCGGTGTGTAAAACGAACCCGACTTGCGACGTTCGTCGGTGGCCATCAGGCATTCGAACGCGCGCCCCAGCATCTCCGGGTCGACGGCAGATTCCGACCACGTGGAGGAATCTTCACGGGCCGTAAACCGAAAGCGGTCCAGCAGGTTGCCGATAATCGCGGTGATCGCATCGTCGCTGAAGATCAGCGTGCGGCGTTGCTGCTCGAGACGGGTGGGCGAAAACAGGCCGCCATTCAGGAATGGCACCGCGCCAAACGCTCGCGACGCCGCGGCGCGTTGTGCGGAGGGCGTGTTGAGTGTCCCAAAGAACAGCGGTCGGAGAAATCTTTCGTGTAGTCGTCCGCCGCGCTCCAGTTGATTCGTACAATGGGTGAGCAGAAAGCCGCGTTCACCTGCCAGCCATCCCTTGGCCTCCAGGAAGGCCAGAAACAACAACCGGGACGCACACAGCAACGCGAGTTCGCTGCGTTCTTCACTGGTGGCCCTTCCCTTGGCCGTGACGGCCAGCTCACGCACCAATGTTTCCAGTGTGCGATAGAAGCGCGCCGATAACGCGTCCCGCTTGAGAATGTCGGTCCATCGCGCATGCACCAAGCGGTCGTCATCGGCGGGAATACTCGCAAGGGCACGCACCGTGTCGGCGTCCGAGTCCACAATTCGACGGCGATCGACCCGCAGCGCAGCCACGCGTGGGCCGTCCGGATGGGCGGCGACCGACGCCAGGCACAGCCAATTGCCGCTCGCATCCAGCGAGGCCACGCACCACAGGCGCGTTGGCGCGTGGCGAACCAGCGCGGCCCCCACGCGCCGGGTGAGCTCGCGCGCATCAAACGCGACATCGTCAACCAGGCGCACCACCAACAGACGAAGATTTCCCGCGCCACTGGCCAACTGTGCGGACGACGTCCACTCCGCCACGCCAAACGCGATGAGGGCGGCGTGGGACACTGCGGTGAAAGGCGTTTCAAAGCCCAGCTTGCGGAGAAGCGGACTGCACGCGTCAAGCGAAGAGGCTTGCGCGAGGAGGCTGGTGGCGGCGCGAATGGTGAGCACACCAACACACTGCTGCCCCGACCACCAAACCTTATCACCAAAAGATTTTGCGCCGCACCGTCCTCATGCACGGCCGTGCGGCTCGCGAAGCCTGGGTCGTTCCGTGTCCCCGCGCCGCGCGCTAAACTGCAGGGGTGTGGGCGACCCTGATTTTTCCGAGGAGCGAGTGGTGAGCGAACGGATCGCGTGGCTAAACGGACAATTCCTGCCGGAACGTGATGCACACGTCTCGATTTTCGATCGCGGGTTGTTGTTCGGCGACGGGGTCTACGATGTCGCGACCGTGGTACAGGGCGCGCTGCTGGACGCCCACTTTCATTTGGCGCGCCTCGATCGATCGTGCGCCGCCATTGGCCTCACCAACCCACGCTCGCCCGCGGAGTGGGCGGACATCATGTACGAGCTGCTTCGGCAAACAGGCGTCACAGAAGGGCTGGTCTACCTGCAGGTCACACGCGGTGCGGCCGAACGCGATTTCGCGTTTCCGGTAAATGTGACACCAACCGCGTTCGCCTACGCGCGCACCAAACGGTTGCTGGACGATCCCAATGCGAACGGTGTGCACGTGGTCACCACGCCCGATTTACGCTGGGCTCGGCGCGACATCAAGGCGACGTCGTTGCTGGCACCGGTGCTGGCCAAACAGTATGCCCGGGAACAGGGCGTTTTCGAGGTGTTTATGCATGAAGACGGCGTGATCACAGAAGGGGGATCGAGCAACGCCTTCATGGTGAAAGACACGGTGGTGATCACACGGCCCCTGACGCACTCCATTCTTGCGGGTATTACACGCCACATGATCCTGGATATCGCGGAAGAGGCGGGCATTGCGTTCGAGGAGCGACCGTTTACGGTGTTGGAAGCGCAGTCGGCCGATGAAGTGTTTCTCTCAAGCGCCACCACGTTTGTGCTGCCGGTGACGCGGTTGGATGGCCAGGCCATCGGCATCGGCGAACCCGGACCGATTTCGCGAACACTGCGCGCATTGTACATCAAACGGGCGTTGGCGCTGACCGCTGGTTTGAAGCCGGCGGCGCATGAAGCGTGACGAAAGTATGAAGGGGCTCATCGAACCCGCGGTCCTTGGCAAAGGTGCGCGCGTGGCGCTGGTCGCCCCATCCGGGCCGCTGCGCGGTGCTGAAGATGTTGAGCGCGCCATGTCGAACGCGGAATCGCTGGGATGGGAGCCCGTGGTGGCGCCTGGAGTCCTGCAGCGAACCGGGTATTTCGCCGGGGATGATGCATCGCGGGCAACCGATTTGAATGCGGCCATTGCCGATCCCGATATCGACGGCATCTGGTGCTTGCGCGGCGGGTATGGCGCCATGCGGTTGTTGGGCCTGCTCGATCTTTCGCCACTGCGCCAAAGACCCAAAGCACTGTTGGGGTACTCGGATATCACGGCGCTGCATTCCGCCTGGCAACGCGTGGGCGTGATCAGTTATCACGCCCCGGTGGCGCGGGCCGAACTCACCGCGTTTTCGCGCGAGTCGCTGCAGCGCGCGGTCACCATGCGTGGCGATTCGGCAGGTGCCGCACCGAACGCCGAGACGCTGCGCGAGGGGCGTGCGACGGGCCGGTTGGCCGGTGGGAATCTCGCGCTCGTGGCGGCGCTGTGCGGTACCGGCTGGGCCATCAATTTTCGAGACGCCATTGCCGTGCTGGAAGACGTCAACGAATCCATTTATCGCGTCGACCGCCTGCTCATGCAATTGCGGCTGTCGGGTGCGTTTGATGGCTGCAAGGGCATCGTGTTCGGGCACTGTACCGATTGCCCGGAGTCGGCCGACGACGGCGCGCGTTCGCTGCGCGAGGTGGTGCTGGAAACGGCAGCATCTCTGCACGTGCCCGCCCTGCTGGGCGTCCCGCTGGGGCATATTTCAGATCAGTGGACGTTGCCACTCGGTGCGACGGCGGTGCTTGATGCCCGGGCGAAAACTTTACAGGTGCAACGCCAGTGAATTTACGGCCCATCAGGCTTGGTTCGTCCCAGTTCACCAACCCCAATGGGGTTCAACACGTTCCGGAGAAGGTATGGCGATCAAATCAGGACAACAGCTCATTGCCGAAGCGAAAACGAAAATTCGCGAAGTGACCGCGCGGGACGTGCAACAACGCATCGCCAATGGTGAGTCAATGATGCTGCTCGATATTCGTGAAGCGAACGAATGGAATCTCGGACACATTCCCAACGCGGTCTATCTCTCTCGCGGGGTGCTGGAAACGTCCATCGAAGCGCGCGTGCCACGGGACGCCACGCTCATTCTCTATTGTGCATCCGGCAATCGTTCTGCCCTCGCCGCTGTGACGCTGCAAGAGATGGGATACGAAAAAGTCGCATCGATGGCCGGAGGATTTCGTGATTGGGTGGGCACCGGAGGCGATGTCGCGGACTGACGCACCCGTCCGAACGGCATCCACATGACCGCGCGCTAGGTGCCGGAGACCGAGGCGTCCGGTGACGACGCGTCTCTTGCCCGCGCGCTGGAGACGGCATTACGGCATCCGTTGGTGGGACACCTGCAGCAGCGCCTCACCGAATTCACACCCGTGGGCGCGCCACCGTACGCAGGCTCGCGGCTCGCGGCTGTCATGGCGGTGCTGCGCGTGGTTGGCGACGGCGCCGACGGAGTCGAACTGCTGTTTATCAAACGGGCCGTCGTCGCACGCGATCCCTGGAGCGGACACATCGCGTTTCCCGGCGGGCGGCACGACGCGAGCGATCCGTCGCTTGAACACACCGCGACACGTGAGACGCGCGAGGAAGTATCCATCGATATTGACCGGTACGGTCGCGTTTTGGGCCGTCTGGATGACCTCGCCCCGCGTTCGCCGGCGCTTCCCCCCATCATTGTGCGCCCCTTCGTCGCCGTGGTGCCAGCCTCGCTCCGTGTCGTGCGCAATCACGAGGTGGCCGATGCGTTCTGGACGCCAATTGGTCGCCTGGCGTCCGCCGCCGCTCGGGTGGAGTACGAACTATCCATCGACGGCACGTCCTCGAGGTTCCCGGCCTTCGCCGTGCACGAACACATGGTGTGGGGACTGACCGAGCGCATTGTGACGCAGCTGCTGCCGTTGCTGAGGTAGTTCTCGACCGTCGCATGTCGACAGGACCCGCCTTGCGAAAAAGTTAGTCTATGCTAAAATGAAGTTGTGCATAAACTGAATAATCCAGACTCCACCCCGGCGCCCGAAGCCGGGCCCCCAACTGCCGACGCAGGATGGCGACGCGCGCGCCTGGCGCCGTCCCTGGCCGAGGTCTACCGGTCGGTCGACGTGAACAAGGCCACCACCTTCCGGAAAATGCTGGCCTTTGCCGGACCGGGGTATCTGGTCGCGGTGGGCTACATGGATCCCGGCAACTGGGCGACCGACCTGGCCGGCGGCTCGCGGTTCGGGTACACGTTGCTGTCGGTCATTCTGCTGTCCAACCTGATGGCCGTGCTGCTGCAGGGTTTGGCCAGCAAACTCGGCATCGCCACGGGGCGGGATCTGGCGCAGGCCTGTCGCGATCACTATTCGCCCCGTGTGTCGTTCTTGCTGTGGGTGATGTGCGAAATCGCCATTGCGGCTTGCGATCTGGCCGAGGTCATTGGATCGGCCATCGCCCTCAACCTGTTGTTCGGATTGTCGCTGCCGGTTGGTATTGGGCTCACGGCGCTGGACGTGCTCATCGTGCTGTACCTGCAGAACAAGGGGTTCCGTCTGCTTGAGGCGCTGGTGATTGCGCTGGTGGCCGTGGTCGGCGGGTGTTTTCTGTTTGAACTCATCATCTCGCGCCCCAACCTTGGTGAGGTGGCGAAAGGATTCATTCCGACCACGGAAATTCTGCGCAATAAGGAAATGCTGTACATCGGCATCGGCATTCTGGGTGCGACGGTGATGCCGCACAATCTCTACCTGCACTCCTCCATCGTGCAGACACGCAAATACGAGCAGAACACGGAAGGGCGAAAAGAAGCGGTGCGCTTTGCGTTTATTGATTCGACCATCGCGCTGACCTTTGCACTGTTTATCAATGCGGCCATTCTGATAGTGGCCGCGGCGACCTTTCACACGACGGGCAACACGGAAGTTGCCGAAATTCAGGACGCCTACAAGTTGCTGACGCCGCTGCTGGGGGTGGCGGGGGCTAGTACCGTGTTTGCACTGGCGTTATTGGCGTCAGGACAGAATTCCACCCTGACAGGGACGCTGGCCGGACAGATTGTCATGGAGGGTTTTCTCAACCTTCGCATTCGGCCGTGGTTGCGTCGCCTGATTACGCGGGCTATTGCCATCGTGCCCGCCGCGATTGTGGCGATCTATTTTGGGGAGAGCGGTACAGCCAGGTTGCTGGTGCTCAGCCAGGTCATCCTCTCGTTGCAGCTTTCATTTGCGGTGTTTCCACTGGTACGTTTCACTTCTGACCGTGTCAAGATGGGCGAGTTTGTGAATTCGCGGTCGCTCACGGTGGCCGCGTACGTGGTCGCCATCACCATTGCGTCGCTCAACGTCTGGTTGCTCGTGCAAACATTTTCGGGGTGGATGTCCTGATGTACCGACGCATTCTGGTGCCGCTTGAGAATTCGGCGTACGACGCCGGCATTCTTCAACACGTGCGCGAACTCGCCAGGCTTTGCAACGCCTCGATGGTACTGATTCACGTGGCCGACGGCTGGGCTGCGCGCCATGTCAACACCCTCTCGCTGCGCGAGTCGGAAGAAGTGCAGAAAGATCGCGCGTACCTCGATGCGTTGTGCGAGACGTTACACGCCGATGGGTTCGAGGCCGATAGCATCCTCGCTGGCGGTGATCCGGCGACGGAAATTACCTCGGCCGCCGAGCGCGAGCAGTGCGATCTCATTGCCATGGCCACGCATGGTCATCGCGGTTTGCAAGATGTGATTTATGGCACGACCGCCAACGATGTGCGTCATCGCACCATGGTGCCCGTGCTGATGGTGCGCGGAGCACCCCCCGGGGCCTCGCGCTAATGGCGGCGGCGCGTCAAACCGATCCGGACGTCCTCACCGGACCGGTCGAGGACTATCTCAAAGCCATTTACGAACTCGCGTCGCGCGACGGTGTCGCAGCGACCAGTGATGTCGCGCATGCATTAGGCGTAGCACCCGCCTCGGTTACCGGAATGATTCGTCGGCTTTCGGCGCAGGGATTGCTGGACTATGTCAAGTATCGTGGCGTCCAGCTCACCAGCAATGGACGTCGCGCTGCCCTCAGCACCATACGGCGACATCGCATTCTGGAAACATATCTCACACGCGTACTCGGCTATCCGTGGGACCGGGTGCACGACGAAGCCGAACGGTTGGAACACGCGGCGTCGGACGAGTTAATCGAATGTATGTCGGCCGCGATGGGGCACCCGACGGCCGATCCGCACGGTGCGCCCATTCCCACCACCGATGGCGTGGTTGACGAGCGCATGCTGCAAACGCTCGCGCAGCTGGCCGTTGGTACACGCGCCACCATGATACGCGTCAGTGACAAGAACCCCGAACTGTTGCGTTATCTCGCCGACATTTCCCTGCAACCGGGCGTACAAATATCTGTGCTGGCGCGGGCGCCGTTTGACGGACCCATCACGCTGGAAATTAACGGGCGCGAATTCGTCGTCGGCGCGACATTGGCCCTGCAGGTGCTTGTCGAAGTGATCAGCGAACCCGCCGTGCTCCCGGCCGTACCCCCTGGCGCGCGGAAGCGCACCAAGGGGTAACCTCACCGCGGCGATTATCCGACCCGCTTCCGGAGTGCCGAGCGGTCGGCGTCGGAAATACGCGAATCGTTGACCAACGAACGCACTCGCATGACCGCTGATGCAACCTGCGCGCGGCGTCCAGCCAGGATGTACAACTCGGCGGCATCGACTGCGGCTTTGGCGGACAAGGTTGCATTGCCTTTCTTCAGTGCTTCATCCGAGAGCTCGCTGAGCATGTCGGCGGCTTCGACGTAGCGTTCAAGTGCATAATCAATGTGCGCGAGGTTGTAGACAGACGACTTTTCCAGTCCGCCGGACTCGCGCAACATGGTATTCGCAACCAGCAGTTGTGCGCGCGCCTCGTTCAAGGAACCACCCTCGGCCGCGACCTTGGCGCGACTGATCAGATCAGCAGCGACCTGACGATGTGCTGCCGTGTCAATCACAACGCGTCGTCCACGTGGATTCTTGTCATCGGCATTGGTGTTGGACGAAGTGGCGGGCGTGACGAGCGCGCCAGCGAGAAGCAGCGGGAGGAAGAACGACATGTGACACCTCAGGAAGAACGTTTATGGTGGAGGGCTAACTCCGAAAGAGGCTGGCGAAGTGGTGAGAGAACCGTTCGCCAAGTGGCCTCATGATTTGGATACGGGAATGCCAGCGCTGGGTGTCAATACTGGGACAGTAGCTTGAATCCGCGTGACGAAACGCTTGCGCGCTGATTGGATTCGAGCGCTGCGGCCATTGTCGCACCCGACGGCTCAATGCGTGTAACTTTCTTCAATGACACGAGAGGAAAAGGGGCGCTCCGCGCCAGGTGATCCGGCGAAATCAGAATCGCCGTCGGTGGATTCCGTGCTGATGGCCAAGGCGAAGGCCAAGGCCAAGCGGCAAGAAGCCCGCAAGCTTGCGGAAGCGCGGGCCGAGCGCCCGTCCAAGCGGCGTGAGGGAGGGAAGCGGTCCAGGCGGGCGGCGGAGGCGTTGGCCGCTCAGGCCGCAGCGGTGCCGGGGGAGCACCGCGATGACCAGTCTGGGGCAGCGTCCCCCGAAACACCATCGGCTGCGCCGGGGCAAGCCATCGCGCCCTCTCCTCCCGCACTGCTGCCGGCGTCCGAGTTGCCCGCGGCCCGACTTCCGGACCAGGCGCTTCGCATGTTGCTGCGCGGCGGTCATCGTTCGCCTCACTCTGTGCTTGGCGCACATCCAGCGCAGGTGGACGGAGTAAGTGGCGTGGTCGTCCGTGCGCTCTTTCCGAGCGCGGTGTCTATTGAATTGGCGGTGCAGGACGGCAGCAATGCGGTATTGCCAATGCACGACCACCAAAATGGGTTGCATACCATCTTCCTGGCGGGCCGGACCCTTCCCCTGCGGTATCGGCTGCGTATCGCGCAGCGCGACGGCAATGCTATTGAGCGGGATGATCCCTATCGTTTCCTGCCCACGGTCGGCGAAGTGGACCTTCATCTGTTCGGCGAAGGACGGCACCTGCGCCTTTGGGAAAAGCTGGGTGCCCATCCGAGAGTCATGGACGGGGTAAGCGGCACGGCGTTCGCGGTGTGGGCGCCCAATGCCACGCGCGTTTCGCTCATCGGGTCGTTCAACGCGTGGGATACGCGCGTGCATCCGATGCGCGCACTGGGGAATAGCGGAGTGTGGGAATTGTTCGTGCCGGGCGTGGGCGCGAATGCGCTCTACAAGTTTGAAATTGCGTCGCCAACCGGCGCGTTGCGGGTCAAGACCGACCCGATGGCGTTCCAGATGGAGCTGTCATCGGGGCACGCTGCAGTGGTAGTACCAACCGGCACCTACACCTGGACCGACGGGGAGTGGCTGGCCAAACGCGCGGATGGCGATCCGCTGCGCGAGCCGATGCTCGTGTACGAAGTGCATCTGGCGTCGTGGGCCCGCGTGCCGGAGGAAAACAATCGGGCGATGACGTACCGCGAAATTGCACCGCGCCTTGCCGAACACGTGCGGAAGCTTGGATTCACGCATATCGAGTTGCTGCCCGTACTGGAGCATCCCTTTGGCGGATCGTGGGGATATCAGGTGAGTGGTTACTACGCGCCGACGGCTCGTCACGGCACCCCGGACGATTTCCGGTTCTTTGTCGACACCATGCACGCGGCCGGTATTGGTGTGCTGCTGGACTGGGTGCCCGCGCACTTTCCGAAAGACGACTGGGCGCTGCGCCGCTTTGACGGCACCGCGTGTTACGAGCATGAAGATCCGCGGTTGGGTGAACATCCCGAGTGGGGAACGCTCATCTTCAATTATGGTCGCCACGAAGTGCGCAATTTCCTGCTGGCGAACGCATTGTTCTGGATTGAGGAGTTTCACATTGACGGACTGCGGGTTGATGCGGTGGCGTCCATGTTATACCTCGACTACGGACGTGAAGCCGGGCAGTGGATGCGCAACAAGTACGGCGGCCGCGAAAACCTCGAAGCCGTGTCGTTTCTCAAGCAACTGAATCACACGGTGCAACATCTGCACCGTGGCGTGTCCATGATTGCCGAAGAGAGCACGACGTGGCCGCGTGTGACGCATCCCATTGTCGAAGGGGGGTTGGGTTTCACCTTCAAGTGGAACATGGGCTGGATGCATGACACGCTGGATTATTTCCGCGTGGATCCGTTTTTCCGGCGTGGCGCACACGACAAGCTGACGTTTGCCATGATGTACGAATTCAGCGAACACTTCATCAATCCGTTGTCACACGATGAAGTGGTGCATCTGAAAAAGTCGTTGCTCGAAAAAATGCCGGGCGACTCGTGGCAGAAACTGGCGAACCTGCGGGCGCTCATCACGTACTCCATTACGCGCCCGGGCAAGTCGCTGTTTTTCATGGGCACGGAAATTGGCGTGCACCGCGAATGGAATCATGATGTCAGCCTGGACTGGCACCTGCTGAACGACCCGCGCCGCCAGGGGCTCATGCATTTTGTCGGGGCACTGGGCGCGTTGTATCGCGCGCATTCCTGCTTTTGGCGCCGCGACATTGAGCCCGCAGGTTTTTCGTGGATTGATGTGGGCGACAAGGAGCAGTCGGTGCTCTCCTATGCGCGCTGGGACGGTGCCGCGCACGCGATCGTGGTCTTGAACCTCACGCCCGTGCCGCGCGAAGGTTATCGCGTCGGAGCACCGGTCGCGGGCACGTATCGGTTGGCACTATCCAGCGATGACGAGCGGTTTGGCGGCAGCGGACTCACGCTTCCCGAACGCATCACGACGGAAGCCGTGCCGTTTCATGGCTTCCCGAATTCCATGCTGCTTTCGTTGCCGCCCCTCTCGGCCATTGTGTTGCAGGCAGAAGTCGTGACCGGTGTCGGCCAGTTTGTTGGGGGCGATGACGGCGTGCCGGCGTTTGTGCCGCTAGCCGTTGAAGGCCTATCGACCGCGGGCAACCAGCCAGTGCAAAAGCCCAAGCGCAACACACGCAAGAACGGCACCTGATGACGTCTCGGGACATCACGCTTGGTGTCGTCTCGGTGCTGGCCGCGGCGGGATGTATTCGACTCGGATTCTGGCAGCTCAGTCGTCTTGAACAGCGCCGCGAAAAAAACGCCTTAGTGGCGGCGCAGACTTCGGCGCCCGCTGTCTCGGTGGCAGAGGCACGCATGCTGGACACCGCCCGGTTGCACTGGCGCCGCGTGACCTTTCGTGGCGTGGCCAACTACGAAAAGGAAATCGTACTCTCGGCGCGCTCGCAAAGCGGGACCGTGGGTGTGCAGATTGTCACCGCGGTTCGACCGCTGGATCATGCGTGGGGCGACACCTCCATCCTGGTCATTCGCGGCTGGATGCCGGCGGCAGACGGCCGCAGTTACGAGCGAACGTCGACCGCCGAGGGCGACACCCTGACCGTGGACGGACTGGTTACCCAGTTTCCGCCCGCCGGGACGGGTGCGGTACGCATGCCCTCCACGCCGCATGCGTTTCGCTGGCTTGAGCGCGATACCCTTGCGAAAGAAACCGGCACCGCGCTCGCGCCGTTTGTGCTGCTGCAACTGGGCGATACCGTGCAGCGCGATGTGGCGAAGATTGTGCGAGTGCCACCGCCCAGTTTGAGCGAGGGGCCACACAAGTCGTACGCGGTGCAATGGTTTGTGTTTGCGACTGTCGCACTGGGTGGCTTTGTGGCGTATTGGGTTACGCAGCGTACCAAGCGGCCGTATTTACCGGAATCGGACGGCGAAACTGTCTGAGATGATGGGCTCAGGCCGTCGTGCGTTGGCGTTCAGCCAAACATTGCGCTCGGCGCAGCGTTTGTCCGAGGTACGTCATTTGGAGGAGCCCAGTATCCCGCCACATGGTGTGGCGAGGCGGGGCATTCAATCGGTTTCGTTGCCGAAGTCGACGACCGCGGTTGCAGTGCGAATCATGATGCTCAGGTCAATGCGTAGCGAACACGACCGTACGTATTCCAGCTCGATACGAGCACGATCCGGGTACTTGAGGCGATGCCGGCCGTTCACCGCCCAGGCGCCTGTGAGTCCGGGTCGAACAGAAAGCAGCGTGAGCACCGATCCTGCGTAGTGATGCAATTCTTCCGCAATCAGCGGACGCGGCCCGACAATTGACATCTCGCCCTTGAAAACGTTCCACAATTGCGGGAGTTCGTCGATGCTGGTTTTCCGCAGAAACCGTCCGACGGGTGTGACCCGGGGGTCGGCGTTGTCGGGGAGCTTGAAGCTGTTCTTGCGATACCTTTCATGCAGCGCCGGATCGGTGCGCAGGCGCTCTTCGGCGTTTGCCGCCATCGTGCGGATTTTCCAGCAATTAAACCGTTTACCGCCGCGGCCGACGCGCTCATGACCAAAAAACGCATTGCCCTTGCTGGTCATTCGCACGGCTACGGCCGCGACTCCAATGAACGGTGCGACGGCAATGAGCGCCGTGGCTGACGCGACAATGTCGAACGCGCGTTTGAGCAGATTCTGGACGCCGGTTGGGCGCACGACCGCCAACTGGATGAGCGGGTGTTCGCCCTCGAAGACAATGACCGGATCGTGCTGGCTGGGCACGGGGGCTGGCATCACCACCAGCAACCGGCACGCGAGGGTGACGGCAATTTCACCCAGTTCATCCATGGCAGACCGGCTGATTGGGCCGGCAACGAGAATGGTATCGGCGGTGTGTTCTGTCACCAAACGACAGATGCTGGCGCGAGGGACGCTGCCTGCATCGGGGTCGACCGGCACGACGCCGACCACGTCGAAGCGTGATCGGGAACCAACCGACGGGTGTTCAAGTGCACGGGGTACGTCTACGAGAACGCCGACGACGAGGGCGCGAAACGGGGCCGCTGTTTGCGCGGACGGCGCATCGGGCGACACACTCACATTTTGCCTGGAGCTATTGTATCCTCGGTGGCCCGATTGGTTGTGCGTGAGGGTCACGTGAGAGCCGAAGGGTTGAGCAACGCAAGGTTTGCAGTTGCCTGGGCAATGAATGTGTTAGAACGTATAAGGCTGTTCGAACGCGTACAAGTTGGAAGATCACACAAATTTGCTCGTCCCGCCCTCACCCTGTGACACACCGCACCAAGTGCACCTAAGGCAATTTTCCAGTTTTCATTATGGTCCGGGCATTCGCGGTACTGACCATCGCCAATGTTCAGTGAATCGTCTGTAGATGTCGCCGCTTCCCAAGGATGTTCGCATCGCGTTGGTGCATGAATGGCTGGTTACACCCGGTGGATCGGAGCAGGTGCTTCGTGAAATGAAGGGGTTGTATCCGCAGGCCGACGTATTCTGTCTGGTTGACAAGCTCTCGGACGCGGACCGGCTCGACCTGGGGGTGGGCACCCCCACCACCTCCTTTCTTCAGCACTTACCGGCCATCGGGAAGCTCTATCGCTGGTTATTGCCGCTCATGCCGGCGGCGGTGGAAGGGCTCGATCTTCGCGCGTACGACCTCGTGATATCGAACTCGCATGCGGTCGCGAAAGGGGTTCGGGTTCGTCCCGACGCCTTACACATCTGCCATTGCTGCTCCCCAATGCGCTACGCGTGGGATCTCCGCGCGCAGTACCTCCGGGAAGCCGGGCTTGATCAGGGACTGCGCGGATGGTTTGCCCAGCGCATGCTGGATCGGCTGCAGCGTTGGGACCTGCGCTCCGCATCGCGCGTGGACCAGTTCATTGCCATTTCCGATTTTATCGCGGATCGCATCAAACGCGCTTACGGTCGCGATAGTACCGTGATTTATCCGCCGGTCGACACCGAATACTACACGCCGGCGGGCACACGACAGGACTACTACGTGGCGGCGTCGCGCTTTGTGAGTTACAAACGCATTCCGGCTATTGTTGCGGCCTTTCGCGAACTTCCGAATCACAAGTTGATTGTGATTGGTACCGGTCCGGAACTGGAACACGTGCAAGCCGTTGCCGGAAGCAACGTCACCTTGATGGGGTGGCAGCCGCGCGAAGTCATGCGGGACACGCTGCGCCACGCGCGGGCCTTTATTTTTGCGGCGGAAGAAGATTTCGGAATTCTTCCGGTTGAGGCACAAGCGTGCGGCACGCCGGTGCTGGCCCTGGGCTTGGGAGGCGCGCTGGAGACGGTTGTAGCGACCGGCGAACACCGCACGGGTGCGCATTTCGAACAGGCGACCCCGGCAGGCATTGCGGCGGCCATTCGTGATTTCGAACAGGTCCCCGCGCCGGACGTTATGGACTGCCGTCGACAGGCGGAAAAATTCTCACGGCCGCGCTTTCGCGAAGAACTGCGCGAATATGTCAGTCGCGCCTGGCACGCGCACTCAGCGCCCTAGTCTCATGCTGCCGGCCAGGAAGTAATTTTTTGCATCGATTCCCGCGGTGCGGTTCAAATCCCAGGTGATGCCCGTGCGCCAACCAAATTCGCTCGCCCGCCGAAACCAGGCGCCATTGAACTCAAGCGCCCATTGGGAACGCGCTGCGCCAGCGGGAACGCTCTCATCACCCGTCAGCGGCATGACCCGCTGTTGCACGAGGGTGCCCAGGCGGCCGCTGGTGCTCCACCGATCGACAGCGAGTTCGAACCCGCCCGTTCGCTCGAGCAACGGAGACCCCAGCAACTGACCGCGGTTCGTGTGCCCCTGGGTAATGGTGACGTGCTCGTACAGCGTGGCCTGCCCCCGAAAACGCTGAAGCGACGTGATGCGCCCGTTCAAGTATTCAGCCCGGGAGGTCCAGAATTTTCCGCTGCTGCGATTGCCGGACACCTTGAGCAACCCGGCCGACCATGCAGAGTTGTGTTCGGGTTCAACGGTGAGGTCGCGCACGCCACTGCTACGATCATTCCGGGCGAATTCGCCAAACACTTCAAGCCCGGTGCTGACCGATGCCGCGCGCGCGAACAATGACAACAGTTGGTTGTCGGGCGGAGCGACACCCGCCACCTCGCGATCGCGCAACAGTGATCCAAACGGCAGCAGGAAATCGCTGGCTTTGATGCCGTCCGACGGCCAATCGCGATGGTAAAACCGAATGAGACCAAGCTCGACACCACGACCCGATGGCGGTCGCCAGGAAACCACGGTGCCCGCAGCAATTCTCGAACCCTCGCGTTCGTTCGGGGCCCAACTGCTTTGGGCGAGCCGAGCGTACACAATGGTGCCGGCCAGGCGCCCCAGTGGCGTGCGAATGCCATCGGCCGTGCCAGCGGAAACATGCGCAAACCCCGGTGCGTTGCCACCCAGTATTAACGGATTGCGAACGGCTGGACCAAAGAACAGCGCGCGGTTGGAGAACGCCGCCGTGAATCCGTGTGACTCAAGGCGCAGTTCGGATTCGCCGACATCCAGTCGCTGCACCGCCAGGGTGCCGGGTCGCTCCGGTAAATCAATCGTGACCGGACGCATACGATCGACGAAGGGTCCAACCGAATCGATTGACCACGTTGGCAGCGGGTCGAAGGCAGCATTTTGCGCGTATACGGCCACGGGTTCTGCGCGCACCGTCAGGAACTTCCATCGCACCAGGACGCCTGAAGTGAGCGAGGCGTTTACCCCCTTGCCCTGCCAACGCGGCCCGTCGTTTCCTCCCCATGGAAATGCGGAGTTGGCGCTGCCGTCCATGCTGATGCCGCGCCAACTGACCGTCTTGGCCCCTGAATCGGGTGCGAAGCGTGTTTGCCAGGGATGCTTGCCTGTCAGCGTCAACCGCGCACGATCAAGTACCTGATTGGACAGCGGTCGCGAAGCCCATCCCGTCGCCGGCGTGGCCCCCAGCAATTGCAATGCGCGCACGTACAGCTCGTCGTCATTGCCGGATGCAACGCCATTCCATCCGCGCGGCTGCGCATTGATGGAAGGGCTGGGGAGCAATCCCGGCAGCAACAGTGACAGCGCTGTTGCCACCACGCGAAGAGCAGGGAAGGCCAACGCGTATTTCACGTGGATGCGATTGTCGGATGCGCGCTTGCGGCGCGGTCAATCAATTGAGTGACGCTCTCGACGACTTCCATGGCCGGAATTCTTGACAGGCACAGGTTGCGCGCACACTCGGCGAAGTTTCGGCCGTCGTAACACGGAGCGCAGGGTAGGTCGTGCGCACGCGTGAGCACAATGGCCCTTGAGTTGACGGGAATACGGTCGGTGGGAGCGGTCGGCCCAAACAGTGCAACAACGGGTCGGTCGAGCATCAGGGAAAGATGCAGTGGTCCTGAGTCGTGGGTTACGACCACATCCGCGCTGTTGAGGAGTGCGGCGAGTTGCAACAGATCGGCGCGTCCACACAGGTTCATTGCTCCAGCCTGTTCTACACGTGAACACTCCGGGTGGTCATTGGGTGCGCCAGCCGCCACCACTCGGTACCCCCGCCGCACGAGTTCAGTCGTCGCCGCCGTCCATGACTCGATGGGCCACCGTCGCAGATGATCATCGCGCAGCACATTGCGCGCACCGCCGGGCATTAGCACGACCAGCGGTCCGCTCCCGGTCACAGATGGTGGCGCTGGTAGCAGGTTGGTCTTGAGTGAGGAGTAGTGCGCAATCGCCTCGATTGCGGTGGAAGGGCCGCCAATCAGGCGGGCGTATTCTGCGCCGTGCCACCGACCTTTGCGCGGTGCAAATGCGTTGGCATATCGCCGTGTCGTTCGTGCGCCCGAAGCCGCCGACAGCAGCGCGTATCGGCGATCGGTGTGCGCCACGATGGCCCGGTCCCACCGTCGGCCAACCAATCGCCAGGTGCCGACCATTGTTCGCAGGGCATTTAATCGCCCGCCGCGCAACAATGCCTGTTCATCGACGGTGATGACCTCATCAACGCCCTCAAACAGTTTGACAATAGGCGCGATGCTGCGTCCCGCGAGCCAACCGATGGTCGCCGCGGGCCATTCACGCCGAATTGCGGGTATCAACGTCGACGCCATGATGGCGTCGCCGAGTGCCGCGATTTTCACGATGAGAATTCTTTCGGACACGGCACCGATACGAGTCGACTCAACCAGCACGTTATAATAGTGACATGTTTTCCTGGCCGCGCCGTCGGTGCCTCTTTGCCTTTCTCGCCGCTGCGGGCCTGCAAACCGTCTCGGCGGGTGCACAGACGCGCTGTGTTGTGACCATCGGCACAGTCGAGCAGCGCGGGGTGCCGGTTGTCGGCGCATCGCTGGCCGATTCGGGCGGGACCCTGTTTGCCGACAATGCCAGTTGCGCAAGGCGCGATGCAGAGCCGCGGTTTTCCGTGCGGCCGGTCTGGCCCCGATTTCGGGTAACCGGTGCGGCTGGTCTTCCCGCAGCCCAGGAAGACGGCGCGCTGTGGGCTGGGCGGGGGACCAGTGCTGCATTGCGCGCCGGGGTGATCATAAACGCCTCCCTTTTCCATCTCGCAATTGTACCGGAAGTGGTGACCAGTGCGAACAAGGCGTTTGATCACGAGCCGTCGCGCGACACCTCGCGCAGCAGCTTTGCCTCACCTTTCCATGTGGCCGCGGGAGGATCGCTTGACTTGCCCAAGCGGTTCGGCGCAGGCCGCTATCGCGAAATAACACCGGGGGCGAGTGCTGCGTGGGTGTCGGCATTCGGCGTGTCGGCAGGCTGGTCCGCCTCGCCGCAACAATGGGGGCCCGGACAACGCGGTTCGCTGTTGCTTGGCGCGGCATCGACCGGCATTCCTCGCGTGTTCGTTCGATCATCGGCCCCGGTGCAAACAACACTCGGCGCATTTGATGTCGTGGCATTTCTGGGCACCGTGACCGAGTCGCAGTTCTTTGACCGGAACACCACTAACGATTTTCGATCCCTGTCGGCGTTTGGGGTTGCGTGGTCGCCGAATGTCGCGAGCCGCTTTACGGCGGGCGTTGCGCGCGGCGTCATGCGCGCATCCGCATCTGCGCAACCCAAGGCATCGCGCGCGGGCGATGCCTTTTCCAAAGCTGGCCCGGGCGCCGATGAACTTTTCTCGGCCTTCGCGCGGGTGGGGCGACCGGCCGATGCCCTGTCGGCCTGGGTGGAAATTGGGCGCAACAGGCCTGGGTTTGGCCTGCGATCATTTCTCACGCTGCCCTACGATGCGACCAGCTACATCGTGGGAACGAGAGGCGTGGCGAACGTGGGTCGTGGGCGTCTTGTGGTGCTGGCAGAATTTGCGAATCTCGAACAGGGTGAAGATGTCAAAGGACGCGAACCCCGAGATTTTTACGCCGGAGTCGCTACCCCACAGGGTTGGACGCAGCGGGGCCGCACCATAGGACATTGGAATGGTCCAGGCGGACAGTCGCAGTTTGTGTCGGTGGACTGGGTAAACGCCCGAACGCGCCTGGGACTATTCGCGGAGCGGGTGCGACGTGACGAAGACGCACTGTTCCGCGAATATCTTGCGTATCCAAACCGGCACGATGTCTCCACCGAAATTGGATTGCGCACGGCCGTGGTGTGGCGCGGTCAGGAAATTGCGCTGGACGGAAGTATTGGAACCCGCATCAATTTCGAGTTTCAGAACGCCGAATACCTGCCAAGTCTTCGCACCGTGGATGTTCATATTCCGCGTCTTCGATTTTCCGTCACACCAATGTCGCAACGCTGATGTCAGCAACCACCGCACGGCCATTGCTGACCGTCGCCATTCCGGCGTACAATCGCGCTGCCTTGTTGCCGCCATTGCTCGAGTCCATCTGCTCGCAGTCGATGACCGACTGGGAGTGTCTGATCATCGAAGACAACTGCCGCGAGCGTGAATCCATTCGCGAGGTGGTCCGGGCACATGAAGAGCCGTTTGGTGGGCGCTTGCGGTATCTCGAAAACGAAGAAACACGCGGCTACGACGGCAACTTTCGGCGATTGGTCGAAGAAGCGCGTGGCCGGTACGTCTTCATCATGGGAAATGACGATCTGGTCACGCCCGGTGCCTTTGCGGCCGTTGCCCGGACCATTGAGTTGAATCCGGAAGTGGGTTTCATTCTGCGTGCGTATTCGTTCTTTCACAGCGATCCGACCAAGGTGTTTCAGGTCAATCGCTACTACGCCAACGCGTGTTCGTTTGCACCGGGTGAACCGGCCATTGTCGCGTGTTATCGGCGCATTGTGTCCATGAGCGGGTTGGTGTTTCACCGCGATGATGCCGCGGCCGTCGCAACCGATCGCTGGGACGGAACGTTGTTTTATCAGCACTGGCTTGCGGCCAACATTCTTGTGAAACGGGGCGCGACCTACATTCCGGATATTCTGGCATTGTTCCGGAAAGACGGCGTGCCGGAATTTGGCGCCGCCAAGGCCGAACGTGGATTGTACACGCCCGGGGTGCAGCCCCCCGATACCGATCTGCGAATGATACGTTCGCTGATGTCCATTGCCGAAGCGGTGGAAAAAGAACGCGGCGTGCAGATTCTCGAAGTGGTGCGACGCGACTTTGCCAATTTCATGTTTCCGACGCTTCGGCATCAGGCGCACGAGTCGTGGCCGGTATTCTGGAAGTTCTATCGCGACCTCGGCGCCATGAAATTTGATCGATACTTCATGTTTCATTTTTGGTTCTGGTCCATCGCCACCCTTGGCGCGAATCGCGTGGATTGGTTTATTCAGGTCGTGCGTCGTACGCTTGGCCACACGCCCAACCTTACCCGCGCGGCCCGCCCCACCACGCCGCGGCTGACAGAACAGCCGTAAGCACGCCGCCGAGCCTGAACGTGCGCCACGCGACCGCGGACGCACCGGGCATGGCGCGCGCCGCCAGCACCCACATGCCCACGGTGTCAACCGCCATGCGCACGCACCATGCCGCCGCCACACCGGCAATGCCGAATTGCTGCATCAACACGATAAGAATGGCGGCGTAAAGCGGGAGCTCGGCGAGGTGCAGCAACGCCGGACCGCGCACATCCGCACCACCCTGCAGCGCCGCGTACGGCACCTGCGCCACACAGTTCACGTACACCGCGACGGTCAGCCAGCGCATGGCCAGCGCGGTGTCTGAAGAAAACGCGCTGCCCAGCCACCAGTGCAGTGCGACCGTACCGAACACCGCGAGCAGCAGTGATGGCAGGAACAGGACGAGCAACGTGACGCGTGCGCCGCGTTCCAGCAGTTCGAGTGCGCGCGTTGCATCTCTCCCCATTGCGGCCGCGAGTGCAGCGAACAGCACCGGTTGCAATGCAGCCGTGAACAGCCAGAGTTTGGTGGCCACTTCCGCCGCGGTGACGTAGTAGCCGGTGGCCGCAATAGGCAATGCCCACGCCATCACAAAGCGATCGCCTTGTACCAGCAACGGGCTTACCAGGTTGGAAACCGTAATCCAGCCGCCGGCATTCAGCAATGCACGCAGCGCGACGCGGTCACCGCGTTGCGGCCGCGAAAGGCCGGCCTGTACGCGATTGAGCGCAAAGATATTGGCCGCCCAATACGCAACTCGCCCAGCAACGACGGTCGCCACAGCAACGCGCGCGTCGGGCGCGAACGGTAGCACCAACAGCGGCCCGGCGTAGGTGGCTAAACCCAGCGGCACGCGCAGTTTCACTATCAGACTGAATTGCTGCACGGCCTCCATCACGCCGCGTAACACCACACCGTGCACAAAAAACGGGAGCCCGACTGCGAGCAGTTGTATGACACCCGTCGCTTCGTCAACCAATTCAACGGGTACCTTGAGCACGGACGTGGCGACCGCCGGTGCCGCGATGGCCAGTACCAACGCAAAAAAACCAGTCAGCGCAAGCACCATCCAGTTGGCGGTCCAGATGAGCGACGGCAGCTCCGCATCGCGATGATCGGCCACGCGATCGGCAACCAGGCGAGTGAGCGCGCGACCCAGTCCAAAGTCAATGAGCGAGAACACTCCGACCGTCGACCAGGCGAGCGCGAGCAATCCATACCGCGCGTTGCCAAAATCGCGGGCCAGCAATGGAATAGCGACCAGTGCGGCCAGGGCCGGCAGCGTCCACCCGGCCAGGCTCAACCCCACGTTCTTGCGCAACAACTTTTCATCGGTGAGGGCGCGAACTCGCGACCTCAGGTCGTCACTCATGGCGCAGGAATGCGATAGGTCACTGCCAGAACCAAATTCCCGTTTTCAAACGTGTTCAGGCGCAAGTTCGTAAACGTGAACACTAAATTCGCCGCCCAGGGGGCAGGAGGGACTACGCGCACGGTGCCGACCACTTCGCCTGCGAGGGACGGAAACAGAGTGAGTGGGAAACGGCCCTGTGCATCTGTGCTCACGCGCAGGATTGCAGGCGTCACTGTGATGCCCGACGTCTGTGTCCACTCCACCTGCGCGCCAGCGACTGGTGTGCCATTCTCCTGCAGCACTTCGCCGACGAACCGAAGTGCTGGACCAAAACCAAGAATGCCACCGAAACGCAAATCGTCGCCGTCAAACGTGCGCAGCTTGATGTTGGAAAGTGTGCGCGGCGCTTCACCAACCGGCGATACCAGCAGATCTCCCACCACCGTGCCCGTGTCGTTCACGAGCGCGCGCAGTTCGATCCGTCCACCGGCGTCGGTACGCGTGCGAATGACCGACGGTGAAATGGCCAGTCCGCCGGTTTGCCGAAACTCCACATCGACGCCCGGTGCCGTGGTCAATCGGTCGTGGCGCCACAGTTCCAGCGCCCAGGCCCACTGCTCGCCAACGGCAATTCTTCCCCCGAAATACAAACTGTCGTTGGGCTTCGTGCGAAGTTCGAGCGTGCGCACCTTGCGCGACGTTTGCCCGGGTAACGTCACGAAAACATCACCGACTACGGTTCCGGTATCTCGCACATTGGCACGCAGTTCAAAACGGCTATCCGCGCCGGTTCTTCCCTGAAACACCGACGGCGTGATGGCGACGCCGGAAATCTGTCGGAATTCTGCGATGGTGTTGGGCAACAGTGATTGCGAACCGCGGTTGAACAACTCGACCGTCCAGTTCCAGCTCTCCCCATACGAAAAACTGCCCAACGAACGAATGAATGTCGAGTCGTACACCGGCAATCGCACGGTACGATGGCGTGTCTCCGGTTGCCCCACTGGCCTGATAACGAGATCTCCGATCACCTCGCTCCCCTTGAGCGGGTCGATATCGGCAACCAGCGGCACAAAGTCGATGCGGAAAAATCCGTTCTCCCCTGTGACGGTGCGGGAGACCGCTTCCGCGGTGACAACGCCGCCCGTTCGCTGAAATTCCACTGGTACTCCTGCGCGACGTTCGCCGGTACCACGGTGCAGGATCAATCCGCCGTAGGCCACCTGTCCGCCCACGGCAATGGATCCGTTGGGAACCGGCAGCGCCCACTTGTATGCAAGGGGAATCGTGAAGCCCTGAATTTCGGTCACACGTACGAAGGCACTTTCGATGCGCAGCGTACCCGTGAGGGTTCCCAGATCCTGACCTTCAAGCTGCAGCTCGAAAATGCCAGATCCGTTCACTGTGCCAGGCCCCGCGAGGCTCCGGGCAATGACGCCAGGCGCTGGAATAAACGTGACACTGGCGCCCACCAGCGGTTTTCCCCGATACAGCACGACCGCCTGAAAACGCGCTGTTGGGCGACTCATCCAGCGACCCACATCGTGCGAGTCACCGGCGCGTGAAGTCGGCGCAATGCCCGCATCTCGGACGGTGTACGCCGGGCTGCCGTTCGTGGCAACCGAAATGGTCAACGTGCGCACATCGGGCGGCACGTTGTCCATCACAATGCGCCACCGTCCTTCATTGTTGGACACCGACGATGCCGAACGTCCGTCCGCCAACGTTGCGATTACAATCGATCCGCTCACACTGGTTCCGGTCAACGCATCGACAATGGTTCCGGTCACGTCAAAGCGCGGCGCGGTTGAGCACTCAATGGTGCCGGAGCATGGCGCGCAGGCTGACGCGCCAGCTACCACAGCGGCCAGAAGTGGTGCTGTGAGCATTCGTCGCCCCGCGGGCGACACACGCTGCGCGGCCGCGAGCGCCGAACGGCGCATCACGCTGACGCCGCCCCATAACACCCACAACAGTTGCATGACGAACGGCAGAAGCAGCGAGTTCACGAAGAAGGAATGCACCACTACCGCGACGGTGACAGCGGCGGTCCCCGTTGCAAACGCGCGATTCTCTGCACTCACGTCCCCATCCTGCCAGAGCCGGCGTGCGCGCCGCACCACGCTGACGAGTATGGCGGAAAAAATTATCAGCCCCACAATGCCGGTCATGGCACCCACGAACAACAAGCCGCCGTCCAGCGACACACCGGCGCCCCCAAGCACGCGCCAGCCACGCGCACGTTGCGCCCACGCAACGGCATTAAAGCCCACACCAAACACCGGGTGATCACCCATGAGTTCGAGCGCCCGGAGCCAGGGAACCAATCGTTGGACAGCGGACGCATCGACACGAAGTTTGTTGAAGCCAGAGGCGAATGCGAGAAACAGCGTGATAAATGGCAGCCCCGCAATGGCTCCCACCAGAAACACCCGCAGCAATCGGACGGACAGACCACGCGCTATGATGATGACGCCAATACCCGCAGCGAGCGCCAGCAACGACGAGCGTGATACGGTGAGCAACAGCGCCAGCGCCAATACCGCAAGCGGCGCATGCCGACTGACCAAGCCCTCTGCTACCCGCGCCAGACGCATGAGTAACGCGATACATAGCACAATTCCCGCGAAATTCGGATCGAGGAACGTGCTGACCACGCGTCGCCCCTGCGGATCCCACTCAGGCGCTCCCTCTCCGCCCGTGTGAATCATCTGCGCGAAGCCCGGCAGCACGGCAAACTGGAAAATGCCAAAGGCCGCGACGAGCAGAATCGCGGTATCAAAGCGCCGCCACGCGACCAGCACATCGGTGTCGTCCAGACAGGCGACCACGAGTGGAAACCATCCGAAGTACAGGACCCAGCGAATCAGAAACGCGACAACACCAAACGCCGCACCAGCCCCCAACGAGTAACGCGGCACGGCCAGCAGCGCAGAGATGGCCGCCACGACAATGAAGGCCAGCGTCCAGTTCGCGGTCGAATCAAGTGCCCACCGTCGCTGGCCACGCAACACAAACGCCATGAGCATAAGCCAGAGGGGCAGCAGCAACACATCATTCAGCGCAATGGGTGCCGCCCGCCCCCCAATGGCCCCACCCGGAATGCGACCGACGTTGCCGAGTGCCAGGGTGATGGAACTCGCCGCGAGCAGAACGCGCGGTGTGAGGCGCACCGTCAGTTCAGTGGTCGCGATGCGACTGGAGCACCTATCAACAACGCCAGCATCGCACTCAACACCCCGCCGGCCATCACGCCCAGGGCGATCGTCATTAGCGGTCGCGGGAACGCCACCTTGCGCGGAGAGACCGCCGGGTCGAGCAATCGCACGTCGCCCCCTTCGGTGATCGCTGCCAGACGCGCTTCCAACACCTGGGAACCCATTCCCAAATCGAGACGCGTCAAACGCTCCACATCGGTACGCCCACTTTGCAACGCCTCGGCCTGCCGCGGCAGGGCTTCAAGGCGAGTGCGAATGCTTGAAACGTCAGTAGCCAAGGCTTCACGCTGCCGACGCAGTGATTCGCGATACGTCTGGGCCAGCGGCAGCAACTGTTTCGTCAACGAATCGCTGGCGTCACCGAGCGCGCGCACTTCTGGAGCATCGGCAGAAAGCCGTGCAAGATTGTTCGCGCGATTCAACTGAATCTGCGAGAGCTGACTGACCAGATCATTCACGGCCGGACTCTTGAGCAGTGCGGGAAATCCCGCCAACCGACGCGGATCGAACGAGCGGCTGGCCGAATTGGCAAGCACCGTGTCCAAAGATTGCTCCTCCGCGCGCAGGGTCGAGACCGCGCCCTCCAGCAACGCAAATTGATCCATCATGGCCTTGCCGCTTAATTCAGGATCGAGCACCCCTTCTTTTTCCTGCGAAGTGCGAAGCTTGCGTCCCGAACTGCGCAAATCATTCTGCACCGAATCAACCGCCGCGATGAGAAACTCCAGGCGACGCTGGTTCAGTCCGCGATCGACCGTCCGCCTGCGGGCTAAATACGTCGCCACCAGCAAGTTCGGTGCATCGGCAACGGACACCGAATCGTACCCGCGATAGTCGATTCCTACGACGTCACCCGCGCGCTGTTTGATGTCCAGCGCTTCGTCGACGAGATCGATGGCTTCTTCGCGGTCAAAAATGCGCACTTCCACCGGTGCTGCGGTGCCAGCGCGCACCCAAATTCGTCCCTCGGCCAGCTGGTTCACCCCCGCTTGCAACACAACCGCACGAGGCTTGAAGCGGCCCGGCAATTTCAGGGAATCCACCAGGGAGGCGGGCGGAACACGCGCGGGCTGGACGGGACGGATTTGCAGTCGCAGCGAATCGACAATTGCCCCAATCACGCTGCGCGAACCCAGAATTTCCAGTTCGGTCTCAAGCTCCTCCGCGCTGCCGCCACCGAGCGCCGAAGGCGCGAGTTCTGCAATCGGCCCCAGCTTACTGCGAATGCCGGCGGTTGGATCGGGAGCCGTCCGAATCAACACGCGAGCCTTGCCGTCGAACCGCGCAGGCACGAGCCAGATAACCAGCATGGCAGCGCCAAACCCGACGAGTGCCCCGACAAAGAGCCACCACCACCGATGGCGCACATGGTGCACGAGGCGCATCAGGTCCACTTCGTCGCGCGCGAGTTCGTTCACAGGCTGCTACCGCGACAGTGCGACCGCGATGGACGCCAGAATACCCAGCGCACCGAGCAGCGACGAGACGTTGCGACGAACCCACGATTCACGATCGACCTCAATGGCGTCGCCCGACCGCAGTGGCTGCGTCAGCGCGCCAACGGTCGCCCAGTTGTCCAGGCGCTCTCGCACGTCCCCGCGAATGCGATTGACGTGCGAAATGTCGGCGAACTCCGTTGCGCCCTCGGCAGACGCGACGGCATCGCGAATGGTGGACATTGGATCGAGATACAGCACCCCGGGTTTCTTTACTTCCCCGAATACCGTGACGCGGCGGTACAGCAAAACGGTGACGTCCGATGTGGCGAATAGCCGAGCGTAAAGAGCTCGCACACTGTCTGCCAGCTGCGCCGGTTCCAAGGAAAGGACGGAGATCGAACCTACCCGCGGCAAGGTAAGCAGCCCCCGATGATCGATCTCGAGGGTCTCCCTTGGCGTGTTCTCTCCCGGCAGGCGAAGCGTCATTCGGTCGCCAGCCGCCATCGGACCTCCCGCCTGCGCTGGAATCGCAAAGGGAGCTACGAGGAGCAGCAATGCGGCGGCACAGGAAGCCAAGCGAATCGAGGTCACGGGCGAAGCTTAGGCCGTGCCCGATACTCGGGCAATGGCTCGGAAAGGGTCTTTCTCTTTGCGGCGCATAGACTTCGGCCACGTTGGGTGACCCCGATCACTGGGCGACCGTTCCAGGAGGCAAACACGGCACGTACCCCACGAGTTGGTGACGCAAATCAACAACATTGTGGCTGTGGCACCACATGCTTTCGCCCCGCAAGCCGCGAATGCACGAGTCTGCTACCGCACTCTCTGTCGCCACCGCGTTCTTAACAAATTCGTATGTATATGTAAATAAATGACTTAACAAACCGTCACCGGCCCAAACCGCGAGTTTGGCACACCCCCCACCGATCTCGGCCGTATTCTTGATATAGATGGTAGCGTCAAGATCACGGCGAGCTCAACTCGAGCTCACGCCACCCCCCAGGTTTTCTACGGAATCGGTACTCATGCGCACTCTGAAAGCTTCCATCCTCGCCCTCGGTTTGACTGCTGGCTTTGCGTCGACCGCCTCGGCTCAGCTGTCCTTCGACGACGTCACCGCCACGCCATTCAGCATGGTTTCGACCTACGGCGGCTTCAATTGGTCGAACAGCTTCGTCATCGACCCGACCGTCTACTTCGGCGGCTCCGGCAACGCGGGCGGGTTTCATACCGCCATGCAGTCGCCCAGCTGGGTGATGGGCAACGCGGGTGGCCTGGCCATGACGATTTCCCGGGCATCAGCATTCAACCTGTCCGGCGGCACGTTTGCGGCGGCCTGGAAAAGTGGCTTGACGCTGAATGCCGTGGGTTACCTGAACGGCCTGCAGATGTACAACCAGAACTACAGCCTGAACTGGGACGTCTCACAGTTCCTCGCGCTGAACATGTCGGGCGTTGACCAAGTCGTCTTCACCAGCTCGGGCGGAACCGATGCACCAGGATTCCCGGGCCGTAACTACAGCTTTGCCATGGATGACCTCGCGTTCTCCAATGCAATCTCATCGATTGGCGGCGACCAAGGTGCCGTGTCAGTCGTTCCTGAACCCATGACTATGAGCCTCGTTGGATTCGGCCTGCTCGCTCTGGGCGGAGTGCACGCTCGCCGTCGTCGCAAGGTCGCGACAAACTAACGGGCTCAGCTGCGCGGAACATTGCGCAGTAGTTTGTGCCAACGTTCCAGGCGAGGAACGAAGGCGGCTGTCGCAGGCCTTTCGTACCGGATGTACCGGGGAGCGGGTGATGGTTCGATGAAAACCAAAACGCTGTGGCCACCATGCGGCCGCAGCGTTTTGCGTTTAATCCGGCGGTCGCGGGTGGCTTTAATTCGGCGAAGGTGGTCAGGAATTCGGTTGCGGTCCCGATGCCTTGTTGTCCAAGCGCGACCGCAACATTAACCGGATGCAGTTGGCCGCAGCGACACTGCAATTGCCTGCGCCAATTGCTGCACCGTGTCATTGGCCGTTTGCAACCAGCTGAAATCCAATGATCGAGCTTGGGCGCTTTCTTGCAGGGCGTGCCGTGCCGTTTCGTCCAGACCAATGGCCTCGCCCAGACGATCGGCCAATTGTTCGGCACTGCCGGCGTCATAATACAACGCCGCATCGCGGAAAAATTCCGGCATCGGCAGTGCTCGCGTAGCAATACACACCGCCCCGCACGCCATGGCCTCCAGCGCGGTGTTGGGACACGCCTCGACCCGGCTGGTCATGAGGAATGCCGTGCAGTGGGTGTAGGCCCAGGTCATGTCGTCTTCCGCAAGGTGCCCAAGCCACAACACGCGACCGGCCACGCCCAACGAATGTGCGAGCTGTTGCATGCGCTTGCGATACGATGGAGAGCCGTCGCCGGCAATTGCCAGCAACAGCGATGGCCGGTTGGCTTGCGCGAGCGCCGCAATGGCGTCTTCGAGGCCACGATACGGCAACAGCGAGCCGGCGGCGAATACAAAGGGTGCGCCACTGAGTGCCTGCAATTTTGACGACAGTGCAGGCACTGCCGAGGCTTGGTCGATGCCATGGTAGACGACGCCGACGCGCCCGGGTGCGATGTGCCATTCGTTCACGAGGAAATCGCGAACGAATGCCGAGACCGCAATGACGCGTGTTGACTGCTGGCTGGCCCGTCGCGCGAGATACGCGCCCAAGCGACTCTTCGCCCAAGGTCGCACGCCCTCGCGCAACGTCGGTGGCATCATGGGCTCCATGTTGCGCACCATCGCCACACTGGGCGCTCCGCAGTCGAGGAATCGGGCGGTGGGAACGAACACGACATCCGGTTTCCACGCGCGCACGCGTTGTGCAAGCTGGGGAAAGCCGCGCCACTGCTCACCCGCACTCCACGACGACGCGGCGCCAACTCCAACCAGCGACTCATGGGCTGGTGGCACGATTTGCAGAATGTCCTGCACGTCGCGATGGGCGCTGAGCAGGGGAACCAGGCGTTGCAGATATTTCTTGTAACCTCCGCTCAATCCCCCCTGCGTGAGGTTGAGCATGGCGATTCTCACGAGCGTGCGTGAGTGGAGCCAATGTGCACGACGGACGGAGCGTGGCTCACGATTCGATGCTCACGATTCGATGCTCACGCGCCAACCGCAGCTACCTGCGGCTCGGGCAGCTCGATCTCGTACTCGCGACGCCACAGCTCAAGCATCGCGAGCGCGAACAGGCGCTGCCCGTTGTTGAGACCGCGGCGCTGACCCGCAAAAAGTTCGGCAATCACTGCGCGATCGAGCAGCGCTGGCGGCGCGCTCATCAACACACCTTCGATATACGTACCCCACGCACCGCGGAACCATTCAGCCAGCGGAATGGAAAATCCACGCTTGCGATTGATGTCGAGTGTGGCGGGCAGGACGCGTTTGGCCAGGCGGCGCGGCAGTATTTTTCGCTCGTGTAGCGATGTACGTAAATGCGCAGGCACTGAACCGAAGGCGAACTCGATGATGCGCTGGTCGAGAAATGGTGCGCGCACTTCAAGCGACGCCAGCATACTCGCGCGGTCAACTTTGACGAGAATGTCATCGCACATGTACGACGCGAAATCGGCGCGCGTGAGTTGTTGCAGCGTTCCCGCAACACCGGCAGCCACCCGGGAGCGAAAGGCCTCGGCCGGCGCAGTCACACCGGCACGTGCCAGTAACGGACTGACGCGCGCGCGCGTGGCGCCATCGAAGTACAGTCCCGTTTGCGCGATGGCAGTGATCGGGTCGAGGGAAAGGGCTTGCACATACGTACGTCCGCGAAAGCCAACAGGCAAGCGATGGGCGGCCGCACTGAGCGGACGACGCAGTATTCCAGGGATGCGGCGTCGGAGGGCCTGCTGCGCCAGGATCACCTGATACAAATGATACCCGCCAAACAGTTCATCACCGCCGTCGCCGCCCAATGCCACGGTGCAGTGCGGCCGAATGAGTCGTGAGACGAGGAACGTCGGCAGCATTGATGAATCGGCAATGGGTTCATCGTACTGGTGCACCAACGCAGGCAGCAAGTCGATGCTGGCTGGTTCGGCGACCAGCTCGACATGTGCTGTTCCGAAATGTTTGGCGACCATCTGCGCGTACGGACCTTCATCGAACACGCCATGACCCGGAAAAGTGATGGTAAAGGTGCGAACGGGCGCGGAAGAAACGCGCGCGGCCATGGCCACCACCAGACTGGAGTCAATGCCGCCCGATAGCAGCACGCCCACAGGAACGTCGGCAACCAATTGTTCACGAACGGACGCTTCCAGCAGTGTTTCGAGCCGTTCAACCAACTCGTGTTCGTCGACGCGCGCCTCTGACGGTGGCGCCGGAAGCGTCCAGTATGTGCGTGACGTCAATGTACCACGCGCGATATCAAACACGGCCAGCGAGCCCGCGGCCAGCTTTCGGACGCCGGCGACCAGGCACTGTTCGCCCGGGACGTATCCAAACGCGAGATAAGCATCGAGCGCCGCGGCATCGAGCACGCGCGGGACCAATGGGTCGGCCAGCAGCGCCTTGAGTTCAGACGCAAATCGCAGGTGTCCGTGCGCGTGCCGGTAGAAGAACGGCTTTTCCCCAGCGCGGTCGCGGGCGAGCAACACGCGCTGCTGCCGCACGTCGTACAACGCCAGCGCAAACATGCCGCGCAAGCGCGCGATGCACGCATCGCCCCACGCCTGATAGGCAGCGAGAATGACCTCGGTATCGCTATGGCTTCGGAAGGAGTGGCCCTTCGCTTCGAGTTCTGTTCTGATTTCCGCGAAGTTGTAAATCTCGCCGTTGAACACAATGGACAGTTGCGCATCATCCGACACCATCGGTTGATGACCCAGCGGTGACAAGTCGAGTATGGACAACCGGCGATGCGCGAGGCCGACGCGGCCATCCACCGACCACCACTCGCCCGCGTCGTCCGGGCCGCGATGCCGCATGGCGTCGCGCATGGCCGCAAGCGGTGGGCGCGTCTTGAACGGCTCGGTGGCAATAACGCCTACAATGCCGCACATGTCAGGCACCCCCCGGAGTCGACGGCACCGGACGTTGCCACGCGCGGCGCCATGGGGCGGTCCGAGCGACCTGTTCGTACGCGAGACAAATCACGGCCATGATGGCAAGGTACAGGCACAAGCGCAAACTGTTTTGCACGAGCGCGCTGGGGTGCCCGATGAAAAATTCGCAGTTTGGCAGCCCAAGCAGAGAAATGCCGACGGCGCGCACGTACACGTTGTTCGACATCAGCACCGCGTTGAGCAACACCAGGCTCATGAGGTTGGCAAGCACGAGTGCCAGTGGGCCCAGCAATCCGAACTCCCACAACGCCACCGCCGACGCGGACACGGGCATGACTTGCCCCAATTCCGGATCGCCATAGGCTTTGGCGGCGATACGATACGGAATGCCGAGGGCGGTGCCGTCGCGACTGGTTGGCACGGGTTTGCCCGGAAAGAGAATGCGCGGAATCGGAGACAACGTCGCCGACAAAATTGGCGTCAGTCCCGCCGTCGCTGGTGGCTCCATGGCGAGCAATTCGACACCAGGAGCGATGGCGTCGAACTTGCGATTCACTTCGCTGGCAACGAGTTCCACCTGCGCACCGACGCTGCTGCCTGCCAGGAGCGTCGAGTACGCGTCCTGCAGTGCGACGGCATCGACCGCGGCGGTACGTCCGCGCAGCACACCCATGAGCGCTGCGACGGGTGCGCCTATGACCATTGTGATCAGGCCAAGCGCCCCTACCACAACTATCGCGCGCTTTCGGGCACGACCGCGCAGCGTGGAAATAGCCAGCAGGCCAGCGGCGGCGGGAACCAGCACACCCGCTCGCGATCCACGCGAAATAGAGAAGGCGCTGAACACCACCAACCCTGCCCACGCCAGCGCTATCGTAGCTCGTGTGACATGCTCGCGGCGGCCCATCGAGATCACCGCGAAACTGAATCCAACCAGTAGGACCAGCACGGAACTCAGCAGCCCGCTTTGTGCCAGTTGGCTTGCATCGGCCGTCACCGCAAACGCGACGGTGTCGGCAAACGTTCGGCCATCTACGGCGGAGATGCGAAGCTCTACGAACACCAGCGCCATGAGCGAGAGTAACGCTGGCCAGCATAAACCTCGCGCGTTGGGTGCATACCGATCAAAAAAGCGGGTAATCGACGGTGCGAGTGGGCGTCTGATGGCGAGAAGCGCGAGTACTAACAGTACCATCGTGGCCGAATGCAGCGTGGCGAGCTGCAGGCGCGACAGCGGGCCAGTGCTTGTTTCGAGCGCGCGGGAAAGAAACGGCTGAATGATGAAGGGCAGGGCGCCCCACAGAATCAGGTGAATGACCCAGGGAATCGTGACGAGCGGTGACACCACTGCGCGGCGACCATTCCATATGACGAGCGTGATTGCCGCGACCGTGAACAGTAGCGGGAGATACAGGCGGGGATCGCTCATTCAGGCGGCCGTCGCCCGCGCGCGCTTGAGCGCCAACACTCGACTGAGTGGGCGCGGGCCGGCGATGCCAAGAATCAGCGCGATCCATGTGTTGAGGCTGAATGGCGCACGGCGCAGTACCCGGAAGCTGTGATGCAGTCCGCCCCGACGATTGCCGGAAAGAAAGCCGTATATTGCCGCCTCGCGCTGGCAATTCCTCCAGCGTGTCGGTGCGTGGATCCGCATGGCTTCGCCATGACGAGCGAGCATCTGCTCTGCGTGTGCCGCGATGTCGGCCGCCTTTCCGAGCAAGCTCGAGGTGTCGGGCGCCATTAGCCGATTGGCGGCGTCGTAGTGATAAACACGGACAATCTCCTGGCACAATCGTATCCGCCATCGTTTGGCATAATCAAGTTCGTGAATGCCTTCCGATGCGCTCCGCTCCTCCGGGTATGGACAACACAGAAACGCAACGCGACGCGTTGCAGGCAGTGCTTCACTCGCGCCGTTGCTCGTTGCTTCCTGCCATTGCAGGTATCCGGCATAGTCCACCTCGCGGCCGTCAGATATGGGCTGCGGGGATACCGCGCCGTAATCGTCCCGGCAACTGAACAGCAATTTCCCCACCTCAGGGTCGGCCGTTCTGGCAGTGGCGCGGATGACAGAAAGGCCGTCCGGCGCGAGTTCATCATCGCTGTCCAGAAATACCAGCCAATTGCCCCGCGCAACTTCGGCGCCACGATTGCGTGCAGCACACTGCCCGCCGTTGACTGGGAGGCGGACGAGCCGGAGCCTCTGATCGGTGAATTCAAGAACGCTGGCGATGGTGCCATCGGCGGAACCATCGTCAACCACGATCAGTTCGATATCGGCGGCAGCATCTCGCAACACACTTTCTATTGCGCGCGTGATAAGGAGTTGCCGATTGTGCACCGGTATGATGACCGACAGGAATGGCACTGAGCTTTCATCGATCATTGCGGAAACTGCTTACCGGCTATTCGCATGTGAACGGGCAAACACGGCCTCAATAAGGAGTCCTTGGCCGACTGTCGACAAACCCCGCCAGAGTGTGCGTTTCGCGCGCGCTGACAAATTCGGTACGGGATACCGATGCAGTGGTGTCAGGCTGGAATGTTTGCGCTCAAAGCCGTGCTGGCTGAAAAACGACTGCAGCGTGTCCGGTCGGAAGAATGACCGGTGGTGAACCGAAAAGGCCGAAAACCGTTGCCGGTCGCCTTTCAGAAAATGCATCTGCTCCACCCAATTCCACTGGAACGGAACTTCGATGTAGATCACGCCCCGGTCGGACAATAACCGGCTCAGTTTTTCGATCGAACGATGAGGGTCGACCAGATGCTCCAGTACGTGACTGAGGTGGATGACATCAAAACGCGCGTTTTCAGGATATGCGTCCAGCGCGCCAACAAAGACGTCCAGACCGTATCGCGCGCGTGCTTTTTGCGCAGCGAAATCTGAGAGTTCAATGCCAGCCACTGCATACCCGGCACTTCGGGACACATCGAGAAACTCACCCGTCGCCGCACCGACATCCAGCAGGCGCGCAGGTGCGGGGACAAACCGCTGCAACAAATCGACCGTGGCCTGAAATTTGGTCATGCGCAAGCGCACCACGTCGTCGTAGTCAACCCCTTTGCCGTCACTCTTGAGGCCGGCCGCGTTGTCAACCTTGAAGTACGATTCGGAGTACAACTGTTCGAGCTGCTCAGCGTCGGGGTACGGGTCCAGGAACAACATACGGCACCCGCTACATCGATGCACGCGCGCCTCTGAATTGCCGGGCAAGTCCAGAAATTTGGAGAATGACTCCTCTTCCTGCAGCCCGCGACCGCCACAAAGAATGCACCGGCCCGGCGCTGCCGAAATGTCCGCAGGGCCGAAGTCCCCGGCGTCAGGTTTATTCACAGTGATCTGAGCAAAGTGGTGGATGTATGGCGAGGCGTGCGACCGAGGAGTGCTCACGCACCCGCAACGCAAGTAATACCCGAAACTCAGCTGCTGTTCGCCAGTTGTCAGCGAAGACACAAAAGCACACTACTCGGCGCCTGTGTTGGGTGCAATACTAGGGCGCGGCGCGGACTTCGTGCCGCACGAGAAAGCACATCGCCGTAAACGCAACGAGCCGGCCTGACAGATAGGCGGTGGCCGCCCCGACCGCCCCGAATTTGGGTATGAGTGCGACTGCGGCACCCATGATCACCAGGTCGCGCGGGAGATTGATGGCAAGCAGCGCCTCCCACATTCGCTCGCGTGTCTGCAGGCTCTGGTTGAGCGCCGTGGTCAGGGCTTCCGGGATCGCCGCCACGAGCAGCAACGCGAGCGCTGTGTATCCGCTCAGAAACTCCCGACCATACAGCCTCAGCAGCGCCGGTCCTAAAACCCCCACGCCAACCAATGCGACACTCACGGTCGCCAGAGTGATACCCACGTTCGTTCGAAACGCCGATCGATAGGCAGCTTCACCCTGGACTGCATGTGTCCGATTTATCCAGGCCATCGCGACGCCGTTCAGCACCACCGGTACGAACAACACCATGGTCAGGAGATTAAGCCCGGCAGCATAGACGGCCAACTCACCAAACCCCCTTGGCGACCGAGCCAACAATGCCTGCACGGCCCACAATACGGGAACGGTACTCAACGCGCTGAGCGATCCAGGCAGCGCAAATCGCACCAGCAGCGCACGTTCACTGGCAAAACTCGCGACATTGTTTCTGAATTCCTGCTTCTGCTTTTCCAATCGAAGCGCGTAAGACAGCAGGCCGCACTGCAGCGCCGCGCTAATACAGAGCCCGGTTACAGCACCGGTCACTCCACCCAGAGCTGCCCCACCTGCGGTGAGCGTCAGGTACAGACAGCCGCCGAGTACTCCAGCAGTGCCAACTGCGCGGAAAGCTTCCAGCCCCGTAAGTGCACCAACCAGAAAACCATTCCGGATCGTGAAAACTGTCGATGCCGCGGCTAGAAATAGCGACGGTCCTAAAAGGGGCGCATGCAGTACGCGACTGGCAATCCCCGAGGAGCTCGTTGCGAGAGCGAGTGCCGCGCCAATCGCCGCCAGCCACGATAGCCGACTGAAGAGATTGAGCAGAGCAGAAGCACGACCGAGGTCCTTGTGCCGCAATTCAGCCATGTACCGGGTAATCGTGTACGCCAAACCGAAGCTCGCGAATGCTGCGGTCGCCTGCACGGTCGATAGCACGATGACAAACTCGCCAAAGGCGCTCTTGCCCACCAGATTCGCGATCGAGATGTTGCTGACGAGTGTGCTTCCCTGGCTGGCAACCATCCCCCCTGTTGCCCACAGGGCATTGGGGCCAAGCGATCGGAAGCCACGGTCAAGGGCCCTGACGTATCGATGTTCGAGCAAGAGTACCCTGTTACCGACGTGTATCGGTCAATTTTCGGTTGTCGTGCCTGCGACCTTCCGCAACTTACGCCGCCACCGGCATCGCTTGCGACTACATTACCGGAATCTAGGCGAGAGATACCGGGTACAGAACTCGTTAGGGATGCGAACCGGTCATCCATTCCACAAACGCGAACCGACTTTGCACAGCCTGCCGCGCGTGGCAGGCTTCTTCGTATCATGCGTCACTGGGAGCAGCGACATCGAGCCGGTTCGCCTCCAGGCGGCCGCTCATAGCCAACGCAACATGACCTACGACCAGCCAATCACAACACCGGACCGAGCGTCCGATAGGGACGCAACGCGCGAGATCTCCCTCGTCACCCTCCTCACCATGTTGTTGCGACGGCGGGCATTGATTGCGTGGTGCGCGCTGCTGACCGCCCTCGTCTTCACGGGAATCGCGCTGATCGGCGCTCGAACCTGGACCTCGGTCGTATCGTTCTTCCCGCAGGGGAAAAAGGCCGGCAGCAATATCTCGGCGCTGGCGGCCCAATTCGGAGTAGGCGGCATTGGCGCGGCGGACGCCAACGAAAGTCCCAACTTCTACGCCGACCTCGTCAAGTCCCGCGCCATTCTCACCACGGTCATCGACAGCGGTGTCAAACTGCCGCGCGGTGGGGCCACGGTCGACCTGGCCGCTGAGTACAAAATCAAAGCCACGAATCCCGCGCTCCGGCGCGATATGGCCATCAGGAAATTGAACGGTGACATTGTCGTAGCCACCAACGCCAAAACGAGCGTGGTGACCATGCGCGTGTCGTCAGGCAGCGCCCAATTGTCGTCAGCAATCAGCACTCGGCTGCTGGAGCTGTTAAACAAGTTCAATCAGGATACACGGCGCGGTCAGGCTTCGGCGGAACGCAAGTTTACGGAGGAGCGCGTGGCCCTGGTGAAGGCCGACTTGCGAAGGGCGGAAGATGCGCTGCAGTATTTCCTGCAGGAGAACAGAGTCATTGCACCGTTCTCTGCGACGCAGGCGCGGCGAGACGGACTGGATCGCGAAGTGCGTATGCAGTCAGAACTCTACACCAATCTGGCCAAGGCATTCGACCAGGCAAAAATTGATGAAGTGCGTGACACCCCGGTAATTACCGTGGTCGAGCAGCCGGAGCCTCCCGCGCGCCCCGACACTCGCGGTGTTGCAACCAAAGGGATTGCATCGCTGGTTGCCGGATTCGTCTTGGGGTGTTTTCTGGCGCTGGTGTTCGAGGGCTTCAGTACCCCCTTGGGCCAGCATTCGAGTGAACAAGATGAATTCCGCCGGCTGGGTCGCGCTACGCTGCGTGATTTCTGGCGACCCTGGCGACTGCTGCGCTCCGCGAAGACGTGAACCCTTCCGAGGCACACCGGCTCCTGATAACAGGAGCCAATGGGTTTGTCGGCCGCGCGCTCACAGAACGGCTACGCCACGACGCGCGATTTGAGATGGTGCGCGCGGTCAGAAGTGAAGGCGAACGCACCAACGAACGCACCGTTGCACGCCCGAGCGAAGAGCCGCGCGCAACCACCGCCGAGGCGCACACGGTCGCGGTTGGTGACATCTCCGGAAACACCGATTGGTCCACTGCCCTGCGTGGCATACAAACGGTCGTACACCTCGCGGCGCGTGTTCACGTGATGCGGGAAACGGCTTCCAATCCCGACGCTGCATTTCATGAAATCAACGTCGAGGGCACACTCGCGCTGGCCCGCCAAGCCGCGCAATCGGGCGTGCGGCGATTCGTATTTCTCAGCTCAATCAAGGTAAACGGTGAAGCCGGGGACTTTACCGAACAAGACACGCCGCAGCCCACCGATGCTTACGGTCGCAGCAAACACGCCGCCGAAGTGGCCCTGCGTGCACTGGCCGAGCAAACGGGTTTACAAGTGGTCATCGTCCGTCCGCCACTAGTCTACGGACCCGGCGTGAAAGCGAACTTCCGCATGCTGCTTGACCTGGTGTCACGTGGTATGCCGTTGCCCTTGGGCGGCGTGCAGAACAAGCGCAGTTTCGTCGCCGTGCAGAATCTCGCCGATTTTATCCTGCACTGTGCGCAACATCAAAAAGCGGCTGGCGAAACGTTCCTCATCAGTGATGACGACGATCTGTCGACGCCTGAACTCATTCGGCGCATGGCTCGCGCCCTCGGCCGGCCGGCTCGACTGGTCCCAGTACCCGTGTGGATGCTGAAATTCGCAGCCGCAGCAACAGGTCAACGCGGAGTGGCAGAGCGTTTGCTTGGCAGTTTGCAGCTGGATATCACCAAGGCCCGTACCGCCTTGGGGTGGTCACCACCGCTCACCGTCGATCAGGCACTGCGTACTGTCGTGGCCAAATAGTGGTGGTACCTATCGCGTTGACCGCTGTGGCTGCGTTTTTCGTCGCGCTGCTTCTGACCCAACAGTTCCGGCACTATGCGCTGGCAAAGGGGTTGATGGACGTGCCGAACGCGCGAAGTTCGCACCAGTTGCCAACACCTCGTGGTGGTGGCGTGGCCATTGTCGTCGCGGTGCTGCTTGCATTATCCGCGCTCTCGCTGATGCAGGTACTCGCTGCCAGGACGGCCGCTGGCTTCATCGCGTCCGGCGCAATTGCTGCCGCCATTGGTTACTCGGACGACCGCAAACAAGTGTCGCTGCTGGTCCGTCTGGCCGCGCAGTTTGCCTCGGCGGTGTGCGTGTTGTGGTTTCTAAGAGTCGAGTCACTCACGCGCGCGCTGGGAATGCCCGAAGGGGCCGCGTTGGTGGTTGCGCCGCTCGCGCTGTTCCATACCGTGTGGATGCTCAATCTCACCAACTTCATGGACGGCATAGACGGGATTGCCAGTACCGAGGTGATCACCGTGTGCGCGGGTCTGGCAGCGTGTGTGGGCGCCGTAGCACCCGAAGGCACGAACAGTCTGCGAATGGAATTGCTGGCCTGCGTGGCCGTTCTGGCCAGTGCGACCGCTGGCTTTCTGCGCTGGAACTGGCCGCCGGCGAAAATCTTCATGGGGGACGCCGGCAGCGGATTTCTGGGCGTGATGCTGGCCGCGTTGTCGCTGTTGGCCGCGGCCGTACATCCCGCGCTGTTCTGGTCGAGCACGATTCTGAGCGGAGTGTTCATTGTTGATGCAACCGTGACGTTATTTCGTCGCGTCGCGCGCCGCGAAACGTTCTACCATGCGCATCGCTCGCATGCGTACCAACATGCAGCGCGCCGCTGGAGCCACAAACGTGTCACGGTGGCAGTGGCGCTGCTCAACATCTGCTGGTTGCTGCCGTGGGCGTTGCTGGCTGCGCGTGGATCACTGCACGGCGCGGTCGCAATTGTAGTGGCCTATATTCCACTCGTGGCGTTGGCCCTGCAACTGAAGGCAGGACTCCCCGACTGAGTGTGGCGAGGTTCGTTACTTCGCCACCGCAATAATCGCCGCCACCGACACCAGCAGCTGCGCCACCAATCCAATCGTCGCCGCCAACGATGCACGCGGACGGTCAGGATCTTCCGCCGGCACCACCACCGTGGCCCCTGGCCGCGGCGTTGGGTCGAGCGTGATAAACCCAAGAAGGCGACGACGACTTTCCACCTTGCCATTGGGCTGCACCACGTAGGACCGACGCGAATTGCCCTTCGCACTTGGGCCGCCAGCCGCGCCAACGTAAAAGCCGAGGCTTCGGCCGCGCGCGTGGGCGAGCGCGGTTGGAGCATTTACTTCGCCGCGCACTTCGACCGTCTGTCGACGTGACGGGACCTCCAGCGAATCGCCGTTCTCGAGTACGAGATCGTCCATGCCACCACGCCGGCGCAGCGCGTCGCCCAGGTCGACACCAACCCGGATACGGGCCGCGTCAGCCCCAAGGCGAATGGAATCAGACCGCGCCGTGAGGGAATCAAGGCGCGCTCGCCCCGAGTTATTCGCGAGACGCCGCGTGAAATAAACCGCGTCCTGGTCGGCCAGCGGGGTCAATCCGCCAGCACGCACAATGAGATCGGACATCCGTTCGCCGCGATCGACCAGTGTGTACCGACCAGGGAACTTTACCTCGCCGCTCAGCATGACAGATGACGGCAACCGCCAGCCCGGCTCGCGGAGGATGAGAACATTGTCGTGCGGTTGCAGCACGTAATCCGGCGACGTGCCGGGCGCCGCAACGCCCCGCACGAATACATAACTCGAATCGAGGGGCACGCGAATAGTTTGCGCGGTGGTGCGCCCATCTTGCACCAGCGGCAGGCGGGCAATCTCCGCCGCACCAAGAAAGGCGCTTTCGGATAGTCCATTGGCCTGCAAAATGAGGTCGCGCAAGGTGAGCCCTTCGCGCCATGGAAACTGGCCTGCGCTCTGCACGGCTCCACCAATCACCACCACCTGCTGCGGTCGGAAATTCGTTTTGCTGAAGACTGTAATTTCATCGTCCTCGGCCAACACAAACGGTTCGACGGTCGCGCCGGTGGTGTCACGCAGCATGGCGCGCAATTGCACGCGTGTTGAGTCCGCACGCAGCCGCGCGATCAAGACGCGCCCCAGGTAGGTGTCGGGCTTCACACCGCCCGCACGGCGCAACGCCGTTTCGAGCGTCAGACCAGCGGCGAATCCCTGCGGACCGGGCGAATACACGTTGCCACCCACGTCCAACCGGTTGCGCACGCGATCGGCAATAGCCGGCACGCGCACAACGTCGCCGTCGGCCAGCAGGAAGGCCGGCGCAGTGCCGTCGTCCGCCAACGCCACATCGATCACCGCGCGGTCGGCGCCCTGCCCGGTGCGCGCACCGCGTGCAATAATGCGATCAATCAACACTCGACGGCCCCCAGCGGTGGCAGACAAGCCGCCCGCTGCGGTCAAGGCGTCCGCCAGCGTTTCACCGGGCTTGAGTTCGTACGTGGCCTCACGAGTGACGGCGCCGTCGACACGCACGCGCGCTCCATGGACGGGCACAAACACTACGTCGCCTTGCTGTAAACGCACATCCTGCGAGGCATCGCCACGCAGCAGGTAGTCGTACACATCAAACGTGGCGACCACGCGTCCGGCGCGGCGCACTTCAATGCGACGCATCGATCCACGCTCACTTGGTCCACCGGCATGATACAAGGCATTCAGCACCGTGCCGGCGCTGGAAACGCGATAGAGTGCCGGCGCCGTGACGTCGCCCGCCACGGTCACGGCTATCTGCCGCAGTTTTGACACGCTGATGCTGAATTTGGTGGTGGCGTTGGCACTGCGAGACACGCCGCTGTACACGCGCGCGAGGCGTGCATACAACACGTCTTCGAGCTGCCCCAACGTGAGATTCGCGGCGTTGACCTGGCCGACGTCTGGAATGACCACAAACCCTTCGCGCGTGACCACGAGCTCGTCGGCGCGCTCGACATCACCGGTGAGAATCAGCACGAGGTTGTCACCCGGTCCAAGGCGGTACCCCGCGTCCACGGCGCCGTCGATATTGGCCTGGAATTGACTGGTGGTATTGCGAAACAGTGACAATCCGAAAATTTCTTCGCTCGCTTCGGACAGTGTCGGATCGCGCTTGACGGACGTGTCTCGACGTTCCCCCGTCATCTGTCGGCGATCATTCCGCTCGTCCGCCATGCGTTCGAGGTCGGCGATATCGGTCGAGTCGCTAATGCCCAGCGCGCGCATGGCGGAGAACACCTGCCGTGACGGCACCGCGACGTTCGACGAGCGCGAACCACCCAGATATTGATCAAACAGTTTTTCGTCGTACCCCTCGGCCTTGAGGCGCGCGCGCATTTGTTGCTCGGTCATGCCGCTGGCCTCGAAACGCTCCCGCATTTGTCGCACGAAATCGGGATTCGCCTGCAACAGCGCGGCGGCTTGCTCGGGACTTGGCCGGGGCGGTGTCTGCGCGTGACTGGACGCGGGAACCAACGACGCACACAGGGCTGCCAAACTCCCAACCACCAACCGACGTGCCGATGCAATCATGAAACGGAGGCGTCCACGGTAATGCGCGGGTTCCACGCGGGTGACATCATGTCTGCACGGCGCGCGTTGCCGTTCAGCACCTCGGCCGAATGCGAAGGCGCGTCGTCGGTGCCGAAATCTTCCACCAGCGATCGTATCGTCGCGCGGAGTGAGGCTTCATCCACGCCGCCGCTGCGTTCAAGGCTGCGCCGAAGCGCCGCAATCCCTGCGGGGGCATTGACGTGCAGGTGCGCCTTGCGCGCGCACAACACTTTGGGATGTTCGGTTGGCACCGCTTCTTCACTGCCAAAGAACATTTCTTCGTACAATTTTTCGCCCGGACGGGCACCGGTGAACTGGATGTCGATATCCGTGTAAGGTTCCAGCCCGGACAGCTGAATGAGGTCGCGCGCCAGACTGAGAATCGAGACCGGTTCGCCCATGTCCAGACAGAACACTTCGCCATTCTTGCCCAGCGCGACGGCCTGCAACACCAATTGCACGGCTTCTGGAATGGTCATGAAGTAACGACGCATTTCGGGATGCGTGATCATCACCGGCCCGCCGCTGCGAATCTGTCGCAGAAAGGTTGGCACCACCGAACCGCGACTGCCCAGCACGTTGCCAAAACGCACCGACACATACGCTTTGCCGCTGTCGCGTGCGGCAATTTGCACAATTTGTTCGGCGAGACGCTTGGACGCGCCCATGACGCTGGTGGGGCGCACCGCCTTGTCGGTAGAGATCAGGACAAGGTGTGGCACGTCGGCGGCCAAGGCCGCGTCCACCACACTGTGCGTGCCCAGCACATTGTTGCGCAGGGCCTCCAGCACGTTCGCTTCCATGAGCGGTACGTGTTTGTGCGCCGCTGCGTGAAACACCACCGATGGCGCATACTTCTGCATCACATCCGCCATGGTTTCGCGCTCGCGCACGTCCGCGATGATTGGTATGGTCTTCAGCCACGGACTTCTGGTGCGCAGCTCCTGCTGAATTTCAAAAATGGAATTTTCGCCGCGCCCCACCAGAATCAGGCGCTCCGGTCGCATCTTCGCTATCTGGCGGCACAGCTCCGACCCAATGGAACCACCGGCTCCCGTGATCAGGACCGACCGGGATTCGGTCAGGCTACGCACGCGCTGACTGTCAATTTTGACGGGCTCGCGTTGCAACAGGTCTTCAATGCGAATTTCGCGAACCTTGGCCGCAACGTCGGCCGAGCCCATGAGTTCGAACAGACTTGGTACGGTACGCGCCTGCAACCCGGCATCAAGCGCCAGCTTCATGATGCGACGTATCTGCGTACCCGGCGCAGACGGCATGGCGATGATAATGTGTTGCACGCTCAGCGCCTTCGCGGCCGCCGCGAGTTCATCGATGGTACCGACCACTGGAAGATCAGCCACCAACAACCAACGCTTCGCACGGTCATCATCCAGAAAACCCACCGGCAGGAACTCGGCCTGCGGATGCGCACGCAATTCACGTGCGGCCATTTGGCCCGCTGCACCTGCACCAACAATCAGGGCGCTGGGTAACTCCCGTTGCAGGTTTCGCTGTTCGCGACGCCGACGGCTGAAACGCGCGGAAATGCGCGGGATGGTAATGCCGGCACAGACGAGCAACGCGTCGAGGGTGAACACCGACAGCGGCATGCGCTCGGTGGTAAAGCGAAACATCGTCAGCAGGAAAAAGCCAATGGCAAAAGAACCGGCGGCCGCCAGCACCCCAGCGGCCAGCACGCGTTCTAACTCCGCCACGCTGGCTAGCGACCAATAGCGCCGGTACAACCCCAGGAACCAGAACAGGGCCACCCGCATTGGAACGGAAAGGGTAAGAAACCACACAAACACATTCCGTTGTTCGGAATTCACCCACGGTTCAAAGCCTTCAAACCGCAGGGTGTACGCCACAACGCAGGACAAAATCAGGCTCACCACATCGAGCACCAGCATGTGGCGATTCCGAAGAGTGCGACGACGAATGACACCCACCCCGTTTCCTGGGGATGGCATGTGGTTCGGGGTCGTGATCATCGGCTAACTGACTCCAATTTGGTCCTGATTAGCGGATACGACAGATGTACCTCCAGCCAACATGGTCCTCGCTGTCTGAGAATGTTATCGCTCCGGCTGAAAACTAGCGCAAGGAGCAGCGTTTATTTAACACCTCGTACGTCAGTTCACGAACGGCCGTTCGCGAACGGCCGGGGCGGCACCGCTCGCGCCAAGCCACCGACGACACGCGACCATCCGTTGTACGCCCTGCGCGCCACAGCCGCTGCGCGCTTCGTGGCGCACCGCACCAAACTATCGCTGATATCTCCTAGTGATTTTCGGCACACAAAAAAGTACGCTGCGAATGCGGAGTGTCAGACGAGCTCAGCTGGAATGGGAGTTCAGTCACCGATGCCAAAGTACTCCCGATACCACCGCACAAAATTGGCCACCCCGGTCTCGATTGGTGTCGCGGGCGCAAACCCGACATCGCGGGCCAGGTCGTCCACGTCCGCGTAAGTCGCCGGTACGTCGCCGGGCTGAAGTTCCATCATGTTTTTCACGGCGGTCCGCCCCAACGCTTGCTCCAGCGTGCCAATCAGGTGCATCAGCTCGACGGGGTTATTATTGCCGATGTTATAAATACGATACGGCGCTCGACTGGTGCCCGGATCGGGTGCGTCTGAATTCCAGTTCGCATTGGGTGACGCAATGCGGTCGCTGGTGCGAATCACGCCCTCGACAATGTCGTCGATATACGTGAAATCGCGCAGCATTTTGCCGTGGTTGAACACGTCAATGGCCCGCCCCTCCAGAATGGCCTTGGTGAACAGAAACAGCGCCATGTCGGGCCGACCCCACGGACCGTACACCGTAAAGAACCGCAAGCCGGTGGTGGGCAGGTTGTAGAGATGGCTGTACGTGTGCGCCATCAATTCGTTCGCTTTTTTCGTCGCGGCGTAGAGCGAAAGCGGGTGGTCGACGTTCTGGTGAATGGAAAACGGCATGTCGGTGTTCGCGCCATACACACTGCTCGAAGATGCATAGGTGAGGTGTTGCACCCCATGGTGCCGGCACCCTTCCAGGATGTGCAGGAAGCCGGTGACATTGCTGTCCACGTACGTGTGCGGATGCGTCAGCGAGTACCGCACCCCGGCTTGGGCAGCCAGGTGGATGACCCGATCGAACCGCTCCGTCGCGAACAGCGTCTCAATGCCCGCGCGATCCCCAAGCTCCCCGCGAACGAGCCGAAAATTCCCGTGGTCGGCCAGGCGGGCCAGTCGCGCTTCCTTCAGCGTCGGATCGTAGTAGTGGTTGACGTTGTCCAGGCCAACCACCTCGTCGCCGCGGGCCAGCAGGCGTTCGCTGGTGTGGTAGCCGATAAACCCGGCCGCTCCGGTTACCAGAATCTTCAAAATACCTGTCCTCGAAAGTCTCGTACGTGGGAACGATACGCCCGTCTAGGCTAACGCTGCGGAAAGCAACGTGGCCGCGACCGAGAAGTAGAGCAGAATCCCGGTAATGTCCACGAGCGTTGCCACCAGTGGCGCCGATGCGCTGGCGGGGTCGAATCCAAGACGACGGAGCAGGAACGGAAGCATCGAACCGGCCAGCGACCCGAACGTGACCACGCCCAGTACCCCGAAGCCCACCGTAAAGGCAATCCGCGCCGTATTCGCGCCATACTCGTACCCAAGCTGGAAGCCCGCGACGCTCCAGCCGTTCACCGCCATGTGTTCCCAGAAAAACACCCGGCCCACACCAATGGCGCCCAGCAACGCGCCCAGGGCCAGTCCCGATGGCAGTTCACGAACGGCCACGCGCCACCAATCCCGGAGCGAAATTTCCTGAAGCGCCAACGCACGCAGAATAAGCGACGTGGCCTGCGACCCGGAGTTGCCGCCCGAGCTGATGATCAGAGGAATGAACGACGTGAGCGCCGCGACTTTCAGCAGCGAATGCTCAAAGTGCTGCACGGCCGTCGAGGTAAACAGTTCGCCGACAAACAGCACGATCAGCCATCCCGCACGTTTGCGGATCATCTCCGGGACCGATGTCTGCATGTACGGGAATTCGATGGCCTGCATTCCGCCAAACTTCTGGGCGTCTTCGGTCTGCTCTTCCTGAATGACGTCGATGATGTCGTCGACGGTCACCACCCCCAGCAACCGGCGGTCGGTGTCAATGACCGGAAGCGCCACCACGTCGTAATTGGAGATAATCTGCGACACCTCTTCCTGCGGCATTTCCGGTGGCACACTGGCCACCTCGCTCCAGGCCACCTCCGAAATGCGCGCGCCTTCCGGCGCAGCCAACAGTTCACGCAGCGACATCACACCGCTCAACCGGCCGTTCGCATCCAGCGTGTAAATGGTGTACATCGCCTCCCGCCGTCCAGCGCGCGCCATGGTCCGCACGGACCGCAGCGCTTCCTCGACGGTCAACGATTCCGCCGCCGCCACGAACTCCGTCGTCATGAGCCCGCCCGCCGTGTACGGATCGTACTGCAGCAGCCGTTCTGTCTCCGCTTGCGCGGCAGGCTCCAGCGCCGAAAGAATCTCATCGGCGGTTTCCTCGTCCAGTTCCTCCAACGCATCCGCGCGCTCGTCGGGGGTCATCTCCGCCACAATCGTGGCGGCCTCCCCAGCCGTAATCTCCTCCAGGAAGTGTGTGCGCAAATCGTCGTCGAGGTACTCCAACACCTCGGCAGCCCGCGCCTTGGGCAAGGCGTTCAGGAACGCCCGTACCCATTCCTCCGGCAACGACTCCGCAACGTCCGCGAGGTCGGCCGGATGCATTTCCTCCGTCTGGGGCGCAACACTTTCCGGGGCATCCTTGAGCAGCTCAAGAATGTCCGGGGCCAGCAGCGCCGCCAGCGGGCGGTCATGTTCTGAACGGGTGGGCTTCATTGGGCCACGCGCGCCGAAAGCGTGAGAATCTGTTGGGGCGCGGAAGTTATCCCGACACGCGGCGCATTAGAAGCAACACCGTGACATCTTTAGCGAACGTTCACAGCACGTCACAATCGTGTTGCACAACAGGTTCTCGCCGCGTTTCCAAGACCTCTCATGACACGTGTTGCCTTTCTCGGACTTGGCGCCATTGGCGCGCCCATGGCCCGCCATCTTGTGGGGGCCGAACACTCCCTCACCGTGTGGAACCGCACCCCGGCCCGCAGGGAGGCATTCGCTGCCGAAACCGGAGCGCTCGCCGCACGCACGCCCGCCGAGGCCGTCGCGAATGCCGAGATCGTGATAACATGTCTGCCAACTTCTCAGGACGTTGCCGCGTTGCTGGACGGTCCCGACGGGCTGCTCGTCACCATGAAATCGGGCAGCGCATTTGTCGATTGCACGTCGGGCGATCCGGCCACGTCACAACACATCGCCACCCGACTTGCCGAGCGGAATATCGGGTTTCTGGACGCCCCGGTGTCTGGCGGCGTGGCAGGTGCGATTGCCGGCAAATTGACCGTGATGGTGGGTGGTGACGAAGTGTTGCTGGAACGCGTGAAACCCGTGCTCGAGAAATTCGGCGCACGTATTGTCCACTGTGGCGCCATCGGCGCAGGTGATGCGCTCAAAGCAGTGAATAACGCCCTGCTGGCCATGCACATCTGGGGCACCGCCGAAGGGCTGGTGGCCCTGGAAAAAATGGGCGTGCGCTCCGACGTCGCGCTCGACGTCATCAATACGTCCAGCGGACGATCGAACGCCAGCATGAACCTGTTCCCCGAGCGGGTGCTGACCCGCGCGTTTCCGCGCACGTTTCGGCTGGCCTTGCTCGACAAGGATGTGGGTATTGCCGCGGACATCGCCCGTGAACTCAACGTCCCGTCACCGCTCTTGCAATTGACGTCGCAACTTTTCCGGCAGGCTCACAGGGCCCTCGGCGAAGAAGCCGATCATGTGGAAGCCGTGCAGTGTGTCGAACAGGAGAGTGGAGCCGTGATCGGCCAGGTTGCACAGCAGGCTGCCACGACAGCGGGAGGCGCATCCCGATGATCAACGCAGCGGTCATCGCGGCGACCGCCGCTGTTCATGCAGCAACAAACGCCGCGATACAAGGGGCGACGAGCGCGCAGGATGTCGCGTCGGTTTCCAAGATTCGCAAACACTTCCCGGCGCTCAAGCGCAAGGAAAACGGCAAGCGGGTCGCGTATTTCGATGGGCCGGGAGGCACGCAGGTACCATCGTCCGTTGCCACCGCGATGTCGGACTATTTGCTGCATCACAACGCCAACACGCACTGGACGTACCCCACCAGCGTCGAGACCGATGCCATGCTGGCGCAATCGCGGCACATTCTGGCCGATTTCCTGGGCGCGAATGCCGACGAAATTGCCTTCGGCAGCAATATGACCACGCTGCTGTTTCACATTTCGCGCGCCATTGGCCGAACCCTGCGCGCAGGTGATGAAATTATTGTCACCGAACTCGATCACCACGCGAACATCGCGCCGTGGCAAGCGCTCGCGCGCGAACGGGGCATTGTCCTGCGCTGGGTGCCGCTGGACGTCGCAACGGGGCGCCATCAGGCGGGCGCGTACGAACAGTTGCTCTCTCCAAAAACAAAAGTGGTCGCCCTCGGCGCCGCGTCAAACATCCTCGGCACCGTCACTGACGTGGCGCCGATGATCCGCGCTGCGCGCGCACTCGGCGCCATGACCATTGTGGACGCCGTTCATTTCGCACCGCACACCCTGGTGGACGCACATGCGCTCGATGCCGATTTCGTCTTGTGCAGCGCCTACAAGTTTTATGGACCGCACCTGGGGGTGTGTTACGGAAAACGCGCGACCATTGAAGCACTGGATGTCCCACGGCTCGAACCGTCGCCCAACTACAGCCCGGAACGGCTCGAGACTGGCACCCAAAATCACGAAGGCATTATTGGGGCGGCCGCGGCGGTTTCTTTCATGGAATCGCTCGCTCCGGAATCCGTTGGCGGGCGTCGCGAACGACTGGCCGCAACCTTCCAGGCGTTTCACGAACGGGGAGAAGCCCTGCTCGGCGAATTGTGGTCCGGCCTCTCCGAAATATCCGCAGTGACCATCATGGGGCCGAAACCGGGAACGCCACGCACACCGACCGTCTCATTTCACGTGGCCGGATTCAACGCGCAGCAGGTCGCCGAATTCCTCGCGCCGCGCGGCGTGTTTGTCTCCAACGGTGATTTCTACGCCAGCACCGTGGCACAGCGACTGGGCTTGGCCGAGGAAGGGCTGGTACGCGCCGGTTGCGCCTGTTACACCACCAGCGATGAAATCGAGCGACTCGTGGACGGGGTGCGTGCCCTGGTCGCGCACGCGTAGTGCGCAAGTTCGCGTGGGTGTTGCTCTGTGCCGTCGTGGCCGCGTGCAGTGGCGAAGTGTCATCCCGACGTCCGCCCGCCGCCGAATTTCTGCTCGCCGCCGGTGACTCGACGTACTGGATTCGCAGCAGTGTGGACGGCATTCGCGTGCGCAGTGCCCCCATTCTGCTCACCTTGGCGGACAACCGCTTCTACGAGGTGTTTATTGACGACGACCTGCACGATTTCGAGCAGGCGTCGTTTGCCAATGCTCGCGTGTGGGGACGTGACATTACGCGCCACGACTCACTGCTGGTGTTCGAAGACAGCACGGTTGCACGCGAAGCAAAGGCGTGGATCCGGCGACACCCGCAGGCCGTACCTATCAATCCATCCGATATCAATCCCGACACCGACCCACCAACCATGGTCAGCGATGACATCGAAGTCCTGGATGTCCATGGGCCATGGCTGACCATCGGCCATACGCTCGATGTCGATGTGTCCGGGCGCACCGCGCACCAACACCGACGCACCAATCGCGTGGTCGATGTGCGCAACGGCACGCCAGGCTCCATCCGTACCTTGTTTGGTAACGTCGAGGCCGTACGTATCGAACAAGCCGCCCGCCAGGCATTGGCAGCGTTGAAGGACTCCGTTGAACGGTCAACCGATGAGCGGAGCATGGCCGCCCGGCGCACACTCGCGTCATTTGCATTCGACTCATTGAGTTTCGGGCTGACGGATATTGATCGCACCCCGGCCATTACGTTCCTGGTGCCCGGCACGGGAGAAGAGGGAGAGCCGCTGTCCATTTATCTGCCGCCACTCAAGGCCAGCCAGCCTGCGTGGTGGAACATGGTGCAGGAAACGCTACCGCAGTGGAACGCCGACAGCACTGAGTTAACGTGGCAGCACCGCCTGTACGATGTGTTCGCGCGACCCACCGACGACGGCGAGCAGCTCGTTATTGAATTGGTCAATCGCGAACCCGCCCAAGCGCCCCGGCGTTGGGCCATTGCCACCGTTCCATCGCCCACCTATCAGTTAATTGCACTGGACAAGGCACCCCTCGACAGCGCAACACGCGTCGCATTGGCTAAAGCGTTCGATCAAAGTTCGGTGTTGAACGGCCGCATACAGCGCGCCACTTACGAACGGTTTATCTCGCCGGAGTTCTGGCTGCGGATGGTACACTGGCGCGTTCCTTCACGGGGCAAGCATGAGCGAAGTTCCTGTTGCGCCAACGCGCGACGGGTTTGCCGCCCTTCGCGTGCCGGCCCTTCGCCGATACATCGTATGCCTGCTCGCACTTACGATCGGCATGCAGATTCAGCGACTAACGTCAAGCCGCTGCCGCCGCCTCCTCAGTTGCGGGTACGACAATTTCCAGCCCGTCGCGCGCAATCTGCGTGCGCTTAAACTCTTCCCGGGCCTGGGCTTCGAGTTCCGGGGCCGCTCGCGAGTAGCGCGCCGAAATGTGGGTCAATACCAAGCGCCTTGCCTGCGCTTGCCGAGCCACCGTCGCGGCTTCGCGCGCGGTGGAGTGCCCGGTTTCCACGGCTCGCGCCGCTTCGTCGTCAGCAAACGTAGCCTCGTGTACCAGCAGGTCGGCGTCGTGCGCGGCTTCAATGGTTGCAGCGCACGGGCGAGTGTCACCGGTCAGTACCACACGTCGTCCCCGCCGCGCGGCTCCGACCAGTGCATCGGGGTGGATAACCCGCCCGTCGTCGAGTGTGATGGGTTGCCCTTTATGGATTTGGCCCCACAACGGACCCTCAGGAATGCCGAGCTGTCGCGCGGTCTCCGGATTGAATCGACCCAATCGGTCAGCTTCGACCAGGGCGTAACCAATGGCCGACGTTCCGCGATGGTCTACCGCGAAACACTGCAGGTGATAGTCATCACGCGTGACTTTTTCGCCGTCAGTCAGCTCGGTCACTTCGACTGGAAAAGTGATGCGTTCGCCCCCCAAACTGATGCATTGTCGCAACGTTTTCGCAGCGCCCTTGGGCCCAAACAAATGCATGGGCTCGGTACGTCCCTGTAGTTGCAGGGTACGCATGAGCCCCGTCAGCCCGAGAATATGATCGGAGTGGGTATGCGTGAAGAACAGGTGATGGAATGAAAACGACACTCCATACCGCATCATTTGCCTCTGGGTTCCTTCTCCGCAATCGAAGAGGAAGGTTTCGCCTTCGCGATGAATGGCCAGGCCGCTTACACCGCGGTCGACGGTTGGACAGGCGGCAGAGGTTCCCAGGAATCGGACAGTCAACGACATGCGGCCAATATAGATAGAGCGGCCCCATGTTTGCTGTAGATCGGGTGGGAATTGGGTCGCAACACACCGCAACCCGGTGACTTCTTTCCAAGTAGCGCTTTGCGACGGGACGAACTGACCGATAAGTCAGGAAATCCGTCGCCGCTGCATGGACCTTTTCGAACTTCCGGACGGCCGGGGGCGTAATGACCGGAAAAAGCAGGCGTGGTTTCGCATCGATGGATCCCGCACGGCAAAAAGAAATTGCCAGCCGGGGTGGAAGGGCGGCCCATGAAAAAGGGACCGCACACGAGTGGTCATCCGACGAGGCCCGCCACGCGGGTCGTAAGGGTGGCGTGACCGTCAGCCGCGATCGTGCGCACATGGCGGCAATTGGTCGGGAAGGTGGCGAGTCACGAAGTGCCGCCGCGCGTCAGACGCGACAGCCCAAGACGGCTGATCGGGAGCTGGTGCTGACCGTCATTCGGGAAGGGGGAAACCTATCCGCCCCCGCAACCACCACCGCTCGGCCGTCAATTCGCAGTTCGGATTCGGCGCGGACGGAAAGAGAGGTTCGATCGGCGATGTAAGCATCAGCCGGCATCGGCTGGGACGGCGATGCCTGCGCAAATCAGAGCCGTCGAAGTTTCGTGGCATTCAGAACCCCCGTGGGCCTTTCCGGCCTTCGGGGGTTCTGGGCGTTGGGTATGAACTAATCAGCCCCTACACACTCAACGTCAGCACCGCCGCACACCCTCGCTCACCGCTCCGGTTCTGCAACGCCAACGACCCACCATGCGCCTCCGCAATCTGCCGCGACAAGACGAGACCTATGCCCGTGCCGCCCTGCTTGGTCGTAAAAAATGGCACGAACAAGTTCGCTGTCTCCGGCAATCCAAGCCCGTCATCCTCAACGACCAACCGCAAGCGAGCGCCAGACACGGTCCAGCGCACGCGGACACCACCGCCGGTTTCTGCCGAGGCATCAACGGCGTTGCGCACCAGGTTGATCAACAACTGATCCAGTTGATCCCCATCGGCATGCAACGTGACGGCGGGGCCTTCAACAATCTCCACGGCGAGGCGATTCTCCAGTCGCACGGTACGACTCACCCACGCCCGGACGTCCACCGCGCCCAATTTCGGCGGAGGCAGGCGCACCAGTTTCGTGTACGACGCGAGAAACCGTGACAACCCCTCACTCCGCCCACTGATCACCCCAAGCCCCCGCTCAAGATCTTCGCGCAACTCGCCGCGCAACTCGTCTCCCGGCGGCGCTCGCTGCAACAAATGTTGCAGTCGCTCCGAGAGTGACCGAATGGGTGTGATGCTGTTGTTGATCTCGTGTCCCAGCACGCGCACCAGGCGTTGCCAGGCGAGACTCTCCTCTTCGCGTAGGGCGCGACTGACATCGGCCAGCACGACAAACTGATGCGGTCGACCATCCTGACGAAACGCGCCGCGCCGCACTTCCCACCGCGCGCGCTGGCCGCGAAACGCCAGATCAATGGTGCGCGGCGCATCGCCCCGCAAACATTCAGCAAGCCCCAGCTGCGTGGCGGTGCGCCCCTGCAATTGCTCAGCCGTATCGCCGAGCAGGTGTTCACCAGTGGCGTTCACGACCCGCAATGTATCGGCCTCGTCAAACGCAAAGACCGCCACGTCAATTTCCGCCATAACGCGACGCAACAGCGACGTCGCTTCCAGCGCGCCCAGCCGACGCGATCGCAACTCGTCCATCAGCGCGTTCAGTTCCATCATGGCCAGCCCCAGCGCATCGTCCTCGTTCGCTTGTCGCGCGCGTAACGAATAGTCCTGCTCGCGTATGGCGGCCAGCATGTTCGACAATGTCTGCAGCGGCCGAATCACTTTCTCGCGCAACATGGTGGTGAGAATCAACCAACACACAATCAGGAGCACGGTCAGCGTCCAACGCACGGATGCCTGATACCCGCCGCTCCACAGCAGCCAAAGGGCCACCATCAGCCCGGGCAGCGGTGACAGGAGCGCAAGACGCACCACCTGGCGCTCGTGCGAGCTCACTACGACGTCACCACATCGAGACCTATAACCCGTGCCGTTGCAGCCGGCGATACAAGGCGCTGCGCGACAACCCCAACGCCTGTGCCGCCAGACTCACATTGCCCTGAAAGCGCGCCAACGCCTTCGTGATCAACACCCGTTCGACATCCTCAAGGCTCATATCCTCGAGGCGCTGACCGACCGACGTTCCCGTGTTGGCGGCGACGCCCAGTGCGAGATCGGTCAGACGCACCACGTCATGGTCGGCCAGCAACGTCGCACGCTCGATGGCATGCGCGAGCTCGCGCACATTGCCTGGCCAGCTATACGACAACAGCGCCTTCATGGCTTCGGCCTGAAATCCCGCCACCGATTTGCCGTACCGCTGTGCGTGTTGCTGGAGAAAATACGCGGCCAGCAACGGAATGTCCTCGCGCCGTTCACGAAGCGGTGGCAGATGAATTTCCACCGTGTTCAAGCGGAACAACAAATCTTCACGAAATCGGCCGGCCCCGACCTCGGCGCGAAGATCGGCATTGGTCGCGGACAGCAAGCGCACGTCAACGCGCCGCGTTTTTGATGAGCCGACACGCTCCATTTCACCAGACTGCAACACGCGCAGCAATTTCGCCTGCTGCGGCAACCCCATGTTCGCAACTTCGTCCAGAAACAATGTGCCGCCGTCGGCCATTTCAAAACGACCAATGCGGTCGGCCTTGGCATCGGTAAACGCGCCTTTGGTATGGCCGAACAATTCGCTCTCGAACACGCCGTCCGCCAGCCCGCCCAGATTCACCGTGACCATTGACCGGAGTGCCCGGGGTGACGCCGCGTGCAACCAGCGTGCGACGACTTCCTTGCCCGTGCCGTGCTCGCCGGTGATCAGCGCATTCGCGTCGCTGGGTCCAATACGCTCCATCAGTCGCAACACGGGCTGCATCACCGCACTCTCGGCAATCAAATTGGGAGACCCCGCGGCACGCAGCGTTTGGTTCTCGCTTTCCAACCGCTGGCTGCGACGCACCGCGCGGCCCAATTCGACCTGCGTGCGCAGCACATTGAGCAAGCGCGTGTTGTCGAATGGTTTTTCGATGTAGTCGCGTGCGCCCAATTGAACTGCTTGCACGGCGCTCTCAATACTGCCCCACGCTGTCATCACCACCACGGGCATGGTGTTGTCGAGATGCCGCAGGCTGCTGATCAAGCCAAACCCTTCGGTGCCGCCCGTGGTATCGCGGGTGTAATTCATGTCCATCAACACCGCGTCAAAGTCGCGCGCGCCGACCGCGGCCACGACGCCCGCAGGCGACGTGGCCAGTTCGACGTCGTAGCCTTCACTGCGCAACAACAACCGCAACGCCTCCAACACGTCGCGGTCGTCATCGGCGACCAGCAGCCGTGAACGCGGCGCGTTCATGCGCGCCAGCTACTCGGAATCAACAATCCATCCGTCCTTGAGATGAATTTGCCGAGTGCCGTATTTTGCGTTCTCCTCGGAGTGGGTGACCTGCACAATGGTGGTGCCCGCTTTGTTCAGCGCGCGAAAGAGCTCCATGATTTCGCGCGCTTGTGACGAGTGCAGATTGCCCGTGGGTTCGTCGGCCAGCAGCAGCGACGGCGCATGGATCACGGCGCGCGCGACGCCCACCAGCTGCTGTTGTCCGCCCGAGAGTTGGGACGGGTACAAGTCCTTCTTGCCGACAATGCCGAATCGGTCAAGCGTGTCGGCCACCATGGCCTGCCGCTCGGATTTCCTGATGTCGCGGTAGGACAGTGGCACATCCAGATTCTCTGCCACGGTCAGGTCGTCCAACAGATGGTACTGCTGAAACACAAACCCGACGTACTGTTTGTGCAGTGCAATGCGCTTTCGATTGTCCAGGCGATGCACGGCATTGTCAAACAAATTGTACTCGCCGGTCCAGGCACTATCCAGCATGCCCAGCACGGAAAGCAGGGTACTCTTGCCGGCGCCCGATGGCCCCATGATCGTGATGAATTCGCCCTTCGCTATGTCGAACGTGATGCGGCGGAGCACGAAACTCTGGCCACCCGCAATGGGGTAGCTCTTCTCGACGTTGCGCAGCGAAATCATCGAAGGCCGGTTTGAGAAACGGATCGGGGGCGAGCACCACCCGCGAGGTCTGGCCGGTCGCTCACCTTGCTGGAACTTAGTGGGCTGCCGCCGTTTGTTCGTCGACCACCCGCCCGTCAAACAGATGAATGGATCGGTCCGCATGCAGGGTGTACCGCGGATCGTGGGTCACCATGCAAATGGTGGCGCCATTCCGATTGAGTTCCTTGAGCAACTCCATCACCGATTCGCCGTTGACGGAGTCGAGGTTACCCGTTGGTTCGTCGGCCAGCAGGATGGCCGGGTCTCCCGCGACCGCGCGGGCAACCGCCACGCGCTGCTGCTGACCACCGGAAAGCTGCGCGGGATAGTGGCGCGAGCGATGCGACATTCCAACACGTTCCAGCGCTGACTGCACGCGCTCTTTGCGTTCAGTCGCACTGAGACCGCGATACGTGAGCGGGAGCTCGACGTTCTCATAAACCGTGAGGTCACCAATCAGGTTGAAGGCCTGAAAAATAAATCCAATCTGACGGTTGCGAACGCGCGCGCGGTCGGCGGGTGCAAGCTGCGCGACGGGACGCCCATCGAGGAAATATTCCCCATGGGTGGCGGTGTCGAGCAATCCGAGAATGGAAAGCAGCGTCGTCTTGCCGCAACCCGAGGGACCCGAAATGGCCACATATTCACCCTGCTTGATCTCCATGTGGACTTCGGCCAGCGCGTGCGTTTCCACTTCGTCCGTGTAGAAGACCTTCTTGATGCCCTGCAGTCGAATAAGTGCTTCGCCTTCGGTCGCCATCGTCATCTCCGTTGCGGCGTGGTGGAATCAGTGAATGCCGGTGAACTGCGATAATCCGAATTACTTCTTGATGCGGACGCGATCGACGTTGTCGGATGCGGTCATGTCTGACAGAATGAGTTTGTCGCCCACTTTCAAGCCGCTGATGATTTCAACGGCGTTGACCGAATTGCGACCTAACACCACCTGCGTTCGTACGGCTTCCTTTCCGTCCTCAGAGAGTTTGAAAAGGCCAACCGGCCCGGTTCCCGACCCGGCGTTGGGGCGTCCGGTGTACAGAATGTCTTTCATCTTGTCGATTTGAATGGTGCCATCGACACTGAGGTCCGGTACGGCTCCAGCGGGCAGCGCGCCCGTCAGCGCCACATCGATCGTCACAGAACCGCCTACGGCCGACGGGTCTTTTCTTGAGACAGTGCCACTGATCAAACCGTTGCGTGTGTCGATCGATGCGATTTGACCGATCTGCACGTCCTTGGCTTGCGACTCGGCAATTCGCAATACGGCTTTGAGGTTCCCGGGTTGCACGACTTTCGCCAATGTCGCTCCATCCGGCACAAACTGCCCCACCTGCAACGAGAGATCCTGCAGCACCCCTTCTTCCGGAGCGGTCACCTGCAGGGATTGCAGGCGGCCCAGACGTTCTGCGGCGATGGCCTTCAGCTGCCTGACCTGATTCATTGACACCGAAATCTGCGAATCAATCGTCGTACTGATCAGCTTGAGCCGGTCCTGTTCAATGCGATACCGCGTGGTGAGTTCTTCCGCCTCCGCCTTCTGGTTCACCGCGTCGAACTTCGTAATCATTTGCTGCTTCAACAGCGTGTCGGCCGCTTCGGCCTGTTGCCTGGCCCGGATGAAAGCCGTGCGCGTACTGGCAACGGTTGCTTCCTGCCCCAGCAGTTGATTCTGCAGATTGGTTTTCAGGTTCAGCAAATTGATTTCGGCGTCCCGCACCTGCTGGTCCGCCTGCATGGTCTGAATCTGCATGTCAGGACTGGACATCACCAACAACAGCATGCCGGGCGTCACCTTCTGGCCGGACAAGACGACCAGGCGCTCAACACGCGCGGACGACTGCGCGGTGATCCACCGAATGCGCTCGGGCACCAATGTTCCGGGCCCCCGCACCTCCCGAACAAGGTCGCCTTGTTTGACGGAGTCGACGAGAATGGCGGCGTAATCAACGGTCGGCGCGGCCGGCTCCAGCCTCGCGAGAGCAACCCCTGCGGCGACCACCGCCATCACGCCTGTTGCGATCGCGATATTCCGGCCAGTTTTTTTTCGAGGCGGGCGAGCTACATCCACGGGATTTTCAGAGGGACGTGAGAAACGACAGTTGCGCCAGGTTACGGGACGCGACAGACAAACATGGCAAGGGCCGTGCCGCATTTCCACCTGTTTGAAAGTCGGTGAACGTGTTGTGAATTAAGCACTTGCGAGACCTTCCGTTCATCCCGGTGACGAACCGCTGTTCGATCTCGTGAAACGCCGTCCCAATATCGGACACCCGCGACCGATGGTTCGTTGGGGTTTCGGCCATGCCCTGTCCCGGGCGACAAACTCGTCAGCGAGATTCGTCCCGCACGTCGCCGCAACCCACCGGTTCATCCAGCGCTCGAATAGGCCGTTAACTGCGCCGCATGCCGTGCGTCGTCGATGTTGCCACCGCTCACGATCGCAACCACGGGGCCCGTCAGTGACCCAATCTTGCCGTGCCGAATGGCGGCAACCGCTACCGCGCCAGCCCCTTCGCTCCTGAGCCCTTCCGCGCGCCACAACCACGCAATGGTTTCGCCCAGCTCTTCTTCACTGACCGTGACAATTTCGTCAGCGCAATATTGACCGATTGCCAACGCCTCTTCGTCAATCTGTCCTGCAAGGCCGTCCGCCAATGTGGGCTCACTGTCAATGGGCACGACGTGCCCCGCCGCCACACTGCGCGACATGGCGGCCGTGCGCACACTCTGTGCCCCCACCACGCGGACACTTGGCGCCAATTCGCGCAGGACCGCACCCATACCGCCAAGCAGGCCGCCGCCACCGGTGCAAATCACAACCGTTGCCACGTTTGGACATTGCTCCAGCACTTCCAGCGCCACGGTCCCTTGGCCGGCCAGCAGTTCCTGGCCGAGGCACGGATTGATGAACGGAATGCCATGGGCGACCGCGTGCGCCTTGGCGCGGACCATGGCCGCGTCGTAGTCGGGCTCTTCATCGTTGATGGTCGCGCCGAGTGCGGCAATCCCCGCTTTTTTCACTTGAGGCGCCGTGCTGGGGACGTATAACATCGCCGGTGCCTCGAACGCATGCGCGGCATACGCCACACCCAATCCATGATTGCCGGCGCTTGAGGCGACGACTCCACGTGTGCGAGCGTCGGGGGACAATGATGCCAATACATTGAACGCGCCGCGCACTTTGAACGAACCGGTTTGTTGTTCGAGTTCGCACTTCAGGAACACCGGCGCGCCAACCTGTAGCGAGAGTTTTTCGGATTGCAGCAAGCGAGTGAGGCGCACGGCCCCAGCAATGCTGGTGGCGGCTGCCCGCACGTCAGCGACAGTTGGCAGAAACTCGGGGCGGGGAATTCGGGGCATGTCCGGTGATGTTGGCGGCGCGTGAAAATTCGGAAGTTGGGCGGACGGCTACTGCGATGGGAGCGTCCGCCCCCCATTCCACCGCGCCAGGTACGCCGACGTGTCGAATTTAAGTCGCACGCGCGCCGTAACCATGGGCCGAATGCCTCCCCAGATTGGCTTGTTCCCCCACGGTCGGTCCCACAGGCCCAGGCACCACATAATGCCGCCCACCGAATTGGGATCGCGTCCATCCAGCGCGTATTTGTCGTTCAAGTAAAACATCCACTGTCGCGCAGTTTCGTAGTCGGGCGTCCAGAGCAGCAGTGTTTTGGCCCACAACATGCGCGCGTAATTATGAATCACACCCGTCGCGAGCAATTGCCGTTGTGCCGCGTTCCAGAACTCGTCGTGGGTCTCGCCGCGTTCGAGGGTTGCCAGATCGTACAATTGCGGGCGCGGGTCAGCCACGTGTTCGCGCATGGTCTTCTGAATCCAGGCTGGCAGTGCGGCCAGTTGATCGAAGTCTGGCGTGCGAAGACACCAGTTGTAAGACAATTCGCGCCAGGTCGTGACCTGCTGCACAAAGGCATCAATACTACCCGCCGGCGCGCCGCTGTCCCGTGCCGCTCGCACCACCGCCGCCGATGCGATTTGCCCGACGTGCAAGTACGGCGACAGCCCACTGGTGCTCTCTTCCATGCTCGAGTTGCCACGCTGTTCGTTGTACGCGGACAGATGCTCCACGAGAAACCGCTGCAACACCAACTCCGCCGCCACACTACCGCCGGGGGTGTGCGCGACCGGCCCCACCCCATGATCAACCTCTGAACGCGCAACGGCGGCGCCAATGGCTGCACTATCCATGGTCGCGACGGGCAACAACGCACTGTGTGTGGTGTCGATCAGCGATTGGCGCAGCGGTTCGGGCATATCCAAACGCGGCGCGCAATCTTCGACCAACTCGAGCGAGTGATCGAGCACCTTCGCCAGTTTGGGCCGAATAGTGCGTGCGGCATATTCCGCAACGCCAAACAGGCCGCTGGGCACGGTGCACGAACTGTCCACGGCCAGCACCCGACATCCCACGCGTTCGGCGAAACGCGCCGTGCGCTCGCGGATACCGGCGGTCGGAAACAAATCCGTCACGACGAGATACGCGCGGGCTGCCAACCGATCGACGACGCGGCGGTCATCGACGCGGCGTTCCCGCAGCACGAACTGGTACGCGATGCCCGTCTCCAACGCCCGTTGCGCCGTGTCGCGCGCGCCTTGCAGCATAAAGGTGTGATGCCGGTCGGCCGCGTACGGATAGGTGGGATCGAGTCCTTGATGCACCAGCAGTGGTCGCCCAATTTTGTCGGCCGCGCGAATGGCTGCGCGCAATGCCCAGTTTTCATTCAGCCGATGGGTGGACTGCATCCAATACAACACATACTCGCCGTCGGGATTGTGTCGCTTGCCGTTCAGGTCAACCGAACGCTGGACAAGCTGATCTCTGACGTAGTCGCTCTGTAGCGCATGCGGTGGGTTGGCGGGCACCTCGCAACTTAGCGCAGCGCACCCCACAGCCGGGCCGTCCCGAGTATGGACCTGAGGGGTAGTAGCACTCGTGAGGGGACCGGCCAACCCTTGCGCGAGTGCGGGGCAGCGTCTACTATCCTCGAAGAACGTTCCCCGCGCTCAACGCGGGGAATTCGCGTTAGGAGATATTCGGGGTTGTAGCTCAGCTGGGAGAGCGCTGCATTCGCATTGCAGAGGTCAGGGGTTCGAGCCCCCTCAGCTCCATAAGCGGAACTCCGTGCTCCTGCACGGTGTACAGATACAAATAAAGTGTGACGGTTCCATCTCAGAATCGTCTGCACACGAAGGGTGAAGCCCGCCGCTGATCGGTAGGACAGAAAGTTCCAATGACGGCGCGCGTGGCAGCCCTTCGGGCGGCATGAAACAAAATGAGTGATCCGCCACGAAACCACAGACTCTGCGTCTGTGGTTTTCTTGTTTCCGGGTCACGCCGGTTGGTCGCCCACAGGCTGCCGATCAGCCCGAATGGACTGCGGTCACATCCGGCCGGTGGCGAGCACCAGTGGCGCCCGCGCCGTTTTACGGTCCCGGCGTCAACCCGCGCAGGTCGGCCCGCATGGACGCAAACATCTCCTGCAGAAAGCGGTTCTCCTCCGCCTCAACCCCGCCCGAGTAGTCACTCATGGCGGTGAACCCCAAACTGCCAATAAAGCGCATAATCGCGCTTTCGCGCACCGCCAGGTCGAACTTGCGGTACAACATCGTCGGTCCGTTCGGTGCATTCCGGAACCCAATGCGGAACAGCACGCCCGACCCCTCAAACGGCCGTCGTAACGGTGAGCGCAGTAGTTGCCGCGCCGCCAGCGGCAGGTGCCATTCTGGTTCTTGTTGAAAACGCATCAGCCACCCACGCTCAGTAGGCGACCGCACCTGCACAAAAATTCCACGCATGTCGGTGACGCCTACGTTGAACACCATGATCTTCGCCATGGCATTCACGGTAATGCGCAGGGTATCCGGCATTGGGCGCGCCAAGCCTGCCAACGGTTGCAGCACACCGTTTCTGGAGCGGAAGGTCAGCGTCACGCGGTCGCCGTGCTCCGCGTGTACATCAAACCACTCCGCGCCCGAATCATCGGTGAGGCGCAACCGGTAATGCGACGACGCGACGTATTTGTCGACATATTTTGCCATGGACGGATTGGTCGCGCGGAGCCGGTTTGCGTCCATGAATACGCGCATGGCAACCAGCGTCGAGCCGTCACTCTGTGGTTTCGTCGAGACAGAGTCGAGCACAAACAAGCGGCCAACTGACTGCATGGTGCGCGAAAACGACGTGCGATAGTCTGCTCGAATGGTGGAAGGCAGCCGTTCCGCCGACGCAAACCACGCGGTGAACACCGCGCCGGCACGCGCGGGCGGCATTATTCCGACATGATGATCCACGTCGGTGGCCCACTGGTACTCGTCCTCGCGAAGCGGCGACAACCGCATGATGTGGCGCGAACCACCCACCTGCGTCGGCAGCGCGGCGTTGTTGCGTGCCACAAAGGTGTACTGATTGTTGACCAGCGACCCGTCGATGACGAGTTCACGGGTCACGCCGCTGCTGCCGGATCGCCCGGTCCAGCTCGCCGAGTCGTGCTCAAGTTTTGAGGGCGTGAAAGCATACCGCGCAATACGCATGCGCGCGGCCGTGAACTTGGCGTCGCGTACGACGCGGGTGTAACGGTGTTCCAGCGCCGCAAACACTCCGTCGCCGTTGGATTTCGCCGTCGCGGCGTCAGTGCCATACGCCAATGGCGCGGCTTTGCAGGCGGAGACACTCACCGGCGCCAGCACTAGGAGGGCCAACCAAACCCGAGGTCCGCACCGAAAGGGGCGCAGTGGCGGGTGGCCGATGATTCGGGAAGGGTGTCGTGGCAACGGCGAGAGCGATTGGTGAGAGTCTTGGGGCCGACCGGGTCGTTTTTCGGTACACCTGCGAGAGAAAGGGGTTGCCCGAAATGGCGGGCAGCCTCTATTATCCTAGTCCTGCGTCACGTGCCGCAGCGATGCCCCTTGGTGTAACTGGCAACACGTCTCACTCTGGATGAGAAGAGTCCTAGTTCGAGCCTAGGAGGGGCAACTGAACAAAGGCCTGTGTCATGCGGGTCAACATTGGAGAGCCCGTTTCAGCCATCTGGTTGAAGCGGGCTTTCTTGTGCGCCGTGTTGTGTGTGGGGCGGTGGTGGGTTGGTGTACAGGCTCTTCTGCCCGCTAATCAGGAACGCCAGAAAACACGCAATAGCGAAGTAGGCCGCCGCATCAGGTCCGAAAAGTTCCAGCGCCATGATGGTGCAGGCGATCGGCGTTTTGGCCGCGGCGCCAAACACCGCTACCAATCCAAGCGCCGCAAACAATGGCAGCGGGCCGTGCAACAAGACGGCCAGCGTATTGCCCAAGGTGGCTCCCACAAAAAACAGCGGAGTCACTTCGCCGCCCTTGAAGCCCGAGCCAACGGTGACGGCGGTGAACACGAGTTTGAACAACCAGCTGAGCGGATTCGCTCCCGGTTCAACAAAACTTGAGACAATGCTGACGCCCCCGTGCGGGGCAATCACCCCTAACCCCAGATAGTCTCGCGTGCCCACAATCAACGTCAGCGCTATGACGATGCACCCACCGGCGACGGGGCGCAACCAGGCCGTGCGGATGAGGTGTTTGGCCAGGGCACTCACGCCATGCGCACACTCGAGAAACAACTTGCTCACGAGGCCAAAACACACACCGGCCGCCGCAACCTTGGCCAGCGTCCACCCGTCCAGGTGAGGCAAACCAAAGGCGCCCAGCACGATACCCGGATACGCCATGTGTACGCCTCCCAACAACGCGACACTCCAATCCGCAACGTATGCGGCCACCAGACACGGAACGATTGCCAGAAGCGTGAGCTTCCGCATTTTCAACACTTCCAGCGCAAAAATTGCGCCCGCCACCGGCGTGCCAAACACGGCCCCGAATCCAGCGGCCATTCCGGCCTGCAACAGTTGCCGCCGGTCCTCATGCAAAAAAGCAGCGAGCCCTGGCAGGAAATTTCGCAATACTTTTCGCTCGAATGCGCTGGCCAGCGAGCCACCCATTTGCACGGCGGTGCCTTCGCGGCCAGCCGACCCACCAAACAAATGGGTGACCAGCGTCGCACCCAGTACCAACGGTGCCATGCGCGACGGAATGCCGCCACCCGGTTCGTGAATTTCGTCTATAATGAGCCGCGTCCCGGCGTCGCTGGTGTGGCCCCACCGCGTATACACGACCCCAATCAGCGCGCCGGCTGCCGGCAACAGCCACAACAGCCACGGATACACCAGTCGCACACGCGTGACCGCGTCAAGCGACCAGAGGAAAAAGGCAACCGCACCACCCACAGCAAGCGCCATTGGAATAACGGCCACCAGCAACACCATGGACCGTTTCGCGCGCGCGGTGCTGCTGGCAGTGGGGTGGTGAGTGTTCACACGATGCCGTGAGGGGCGGCGGACGTTACGAATGGCGCTCATTCAGCGGAAGACGTGATCACCTTCGAGAAAATAAGGGATGCGTTGGTGCCGCCGAATCCGAAGGAATTCGTCATCACGGTTTGGCACGATGCCACACGCGCGACGTTCGGGATACAGTCCAGGCCAATGGCGGGATCGAGGCGCTCGATGTTGATCGTTGGCGGCAACAGGCCCTTCTCGAGCGCCAGAATGCTGATAATGGCTTCGGCTGCGCCTGCTGCGCCCGTGAGATGACCGGTCATGGATTTCGTAGACGATACCGGCACGCGGGCCGCGTGTTCGCCGAACACGTGTTTGATTGCGGTCGCTTCGGCGATGTCCCCCAACGGGGTCGACGTGCCGTGAGCGTTGATGTAGTCGACCGCGGAGGCCTCCATTGCGGCGTCTTTCAGGGCGGCGCGAATGCAGCGTTGCGCCCCCTCGTGCTCCGGGGCAGGCGCCGTGACATGGTGTGCGTCGGAACTCGCACCATACCCCGCCAACTCCGCGTAAATCCGCGCCCCGCGACGGGTGGCGTGCTCCAACTCTTCCAACATGAGAATGGCCGCGCCTTCCCCCAGCACAAAACCGTCACGGTCTACGTCAAACGGACGGCTGGCGCGCACGGGATCGTCATTGCGTGTCGACAAGGCGCGAATAGCGTTGAAACCAGCTATACACATGAAACCAATGGGCGCCTCGGCTCCGCCTGCCAACACCACGTCCGCGTCGCCGCGCTGAATTAAGTGAAGCGCTTCCCCCAGGGCGTGGGCGCTGGTGGCGCACGCGCTGTTGGTTGACCAGTTCGGACCCTTGAAGCCAAAACGAATGGAGATGTGACTGGCCGCCATGTTGATCAGCACGTTCAGAATAAAGAACGGACTGACTTTCCCTGGAGAGGATGGCCGGGCGGCAATGGTGGCGTCCTCGGCGCCGGCCAGCCCGCCCACGCACGATCCCACAATGACGGCCGCGCGTTCGGCGTCGTGTTCGGAGGCCACATAGCCCGAGTCGCGCATGGCCATGTCGGCAGCGGCCAGTGCAAACTGCTGATACCGGTCGAGACGTCGCGCCTGTTTCCGGTCCATGAAGTCTTCTGGCACAAAATCATGCACTTCGCCGGCAAACCGGGTCTGCATCATGCTGGCATCGAACAGGGTGATGGGGCCAATGCCACTTTCGCCATTTGCCAATGCGTTCCAGCTGCGTTCCACTCCCGTTCCGCAGGGAGTGATCAAGCCCATGCCGGTGACCGCTACGCGTCGTCTGGTCAATCGAATTCCGTGCCGGTGTTCTAAAGGGAAACTGAAGGGCGCTGCGTAGATGTCCGGCCTGCGATTGCGTGGGCTCGGTCAGATACACGATAGTTCAGCGCATGCGAACTCGCATGCCACCGCGCCTGTTTCCCGACGTGCATCCCTGCTTGGGGCCCCACGCCCGACCAATCCGTGATTTTGGTCACGGGTGCTGTGGTCAGCGGCAATGAATCACCCGCGCGTCTGTATGACGGTTGACTTCGAGCCTGATTGTCCGCCGTACCTGCGTTCGACGTATCGCGGTATCACGGAAGGGGCGCCCCGTCTGCTGGAGCTCTTTGCAGACGCAAAGATTCCGGTCACCTATTTCTGTACCAGCGAGGTGGCGGAACGATTTCCGATGGCGGTGCAGGCCGTCGTGGACTGTGGCCACGAGCTGGGGTGCCATGGTGTTACGCACACCGCGTTTGATACCCTCACCGACCACGCCGCGGCGGAGGAAATTGACCAGTCGGCGCGCGTCCTGCGCGGGTTTGCCTCGGTCACGTCGTTTCGTGCGCCGTACCTGCGATTCCCCAACCGGTTTGTTCCCCTGTTGGAGCGTGCCGCCTTTTCGCTGGACTCGTCGCAGGCCCGCTACAAGCGTTCCTTCTATGCCAACCGGGTTCGTACGGCCCTGACCCGTGTGCCCGCGTCCATGACGTCATCGGTGTTGCGACTTCCGGCCGTTGTGCGCGACCCGTGGTTGCTGCGGTTGTCCGATCCCGTGGTGCTGTTTGTGCACCCGTGGGAGTTTGTCGACTTGCGGAACACGAGGTTGCGGTACGATTGCCGTTTTCGAACGGGGCCGCAGGCTCTCGCCAGTTTGCAGTCGGTGATTCAGCTGTTCCAGCGCCGCGGGGCGGAATTTTTGCGGATGCGGGAGTTGGTGTAACCGGTTTGCGCGGGATGCACCGGTGCCGTCGAGTGGGGCGTGACAGTGTGGGGCCAGGTGGACATTCGCGGCCGCACCAATGCGAACCTACGACCGCATGGCTGCCACCGCGAGACACAACCAGCCGGCAATAAAACACACTCCGCCCAACGGTGTGATGGCACCCAATGCGCGCACGTCAGTGAGGGCCATGAGGTAAAGCGAACCGCTGAACAGCACCGTGCCCGCCACCATGAGCCACCCGGAGGCAGAGGTCAGCGTACCAGGCCAGCGGCTTGCGGCCCAAGCCACGACCAGCAGCGCGACGGCGTGATACATCTGATACCGGGCACCGGTTTCGAATACTTCCAGCATGCGCGGTTCAAGGCGGGCGCGCAGTGCGTGCGCGCCAAACGCCCCCGCGCCGACACCGATGGCACCAGACACGGCGCCTATAATCGCGAAAAGTCTCTCCATGCCGGAAAGGTATCGTCAACGCGCCCGAAACAGGTAGCTGGCTTTGACAAAGAAGCCGTCAGTGCGACGCGTGATGTCCTGAAACCTGAAGGGCTCCGCTTCGTTGAAGAGGCTGCGATACCCGGCAAACAACACCTTGCCAGGCGACGGCGTGTAGGAGAGGAGGACATCTCCTTGCAGGTCGTTGAAGCTTTGAGCGCGCGTGAGCACATAGACCCCTTGTGCGTTGCGAATCAGCAACGGGTCGTTGGTCCGCGTGTCGTCGCGCAACACGTCGCGTGTGTTGCTGGTGTACTGACCGACCAGGCGCACAAAAAACGCCCGCGTCACCTGATATTCCAGTTTCACACGCGGGATGCGCGTTTCGGCCGTGCGAGAGTCATCGGACGGGCGATCGTAAAAGAGCCAGAGATACGTTCCGTCAATGCGCACGCGTGGCGACGGCCGGTAATTGGCGGTCCACGAGTAGTAGCCAATATTCGACGGGGCCCATTCGTTGAAATTTTCATCCCGCCCCCACACAAACAGCCCGTTGAATCCGAAATGCTTGAACTGCGGCGTCGTGAGTGTCACCACGTAGTCCAGATTCCCAATGCGGCCGACACCCGTGAAGGGAATGGTATCGATCGTGGATTCCCGGTGTCGCTCAATCGCGTAATTCGCATACAACTGCGGGTCGAACCCGAAGGTTTCGATCAGCACGGAGGTGCCGGCGCGCCACCCGCCGCGAAACGCGTAGTTCAGGTTCACGTGCATCTTTTTTTCAATCGCATCGCGCCGCGTGATGAAGTTCTGGTACTTCCAGGTACCAGACAACACCAGGTCGAACGTGGTGTTTTCGAGCAACGCACCATTCGCGCCGAAGAGTGTGTAGCGATGATCGGTGTTCAGGTGCGCAATAGCCGGACGGCTGATGAATCCGCTCGCGGTCCGAAAATCATCAGCGACGCCGTTCAGCGCATAGCGGGCACCAAACCTGCGGCCTTGTCGCGAAAAACTGGCGCTCCAGAGCGGTGCGGTCAGTGTTGGCGAGTTTGGCCGCGCGGTGGCGCTCCACACGGCTTGCACATTGGCACTGTACACCTGGCGCCAGTTCATCCGAAAATCGGCGCCACCCACGCGATTGTAGCTGGTGCCTTCCTCTTTGCCCGTGTAGATCACCCCCAATCGTGCGGCTGGCGTGAAGTCACGCTGCACGCGCAGAATGGTGTACAGCGGGCGGTCGTGTTGCGACAGAGAACCCAGTGTGTCATCCAGCGCGGACAACAACGCGATGTTCGTGCCGGCAATTTTCCCCGTGACCTTCGCGGCGGCGACCGGTTGCAGAATACGTCGCGTGTATACGAGTCCTGACGGGACATTGAACTGCTCCACACCGTCCAGAAAAAACGGGCGTCGCTCCGGAAATCGGATCGACTGCCGAGGATCGGTGACGAGCTGATTGGCATCCGACTCGACTTCGGCAAAGTCGGGTTGCACGGTGCCATTCAGCGTGAGGTTATTGGTGATGCCCCAGCGGACATTGCCGCCCACCTTGAACGGATGATCGGCATACCGATAGTTCGTGGCCGAAGGCGCGCCGTTGATCGTCCGCGTAATGACCGGTGCCACATCAAGCACCAGTCCACGGGACAGTTCGGTCAGACCCACCAGATGGCCGTGCTGGCCGATATACGACGCCGCGGCGCGTTTGGCCGGCACCCAACTGTACTCATACCCTCGGCTCTGCACTTTGCGCAGCACATTGAAGCTCCAGCTCTGCATATCGGTGGGCTGGTACGTCAGACTCTTGAATGGAATGCGAAACTCAATTTCGTACCCGAAGTCGGTAACGTGTCCTTTGGATTGAAACACGTAATCCGGGCTGATATCGGTGGCTTCACGACCCACGGACAACCCGCCGAATCCGCTGCTGCTTTGCCCGGACTCCACCACAATGCCGTCGCCCTGCACGCCGAGTGGATTCGCGCTGAACACCGTGGCCTGCCGCCCATCGTTAAACGTGCCGATGAAAATGCCGATGTAGTCATCATTGAACATCTTGTCGCGATCGGCCAGCGTCGCGCGTACCGAGCCGGGTTGCGCGTACGCACGCACGCCGACATGCAGGGCCGTGGGCGAATACCAGACCAATACCTCAGTCGAATCGTCCGCCGCGTCGCCGTCGGTGGGCGCGTAGCGCGAGAACTCATTCAGGCGCGCCGCTTGCTGCCACACAGCCTCGTCCAACTGGCCGTCGATCGTTACGGCAGATGTCACGCGCGGCAGCGGGACTTCGAGACGCCCCTGTCGGCCACTAAAATCGGCGAACGGCAAATGCGCAGTCGAAACGATGCAGAACAACAGGGCGGCAGCGCAGGGCATGGCGGCTTGCGAATGGTGATCGAGCACAGGCGACTGACCGAAAGTGGCAGACAGACGCCGGAAATCGCAAATTGGTGGGACGAATCGCGGCCTGCGGGTTTAGAGAGAAGGTGGCGCGAGCGAAACGTGTTCCCCGACGGGTCTCACCTCCGGGCTGGAGTGTGATAAACACCACGTTGCGCGTCCGGGAAATCGGTGGCACAAAACAGCATCGCGCGTGCCATCAGTACATTAAAACTCTCTCCTTCTCAGGCGAAACCATGAGCCAACCTACCGACCGAAATTCTGCCATGTCCGGGTTCCGTATACTGCGGGCAAGCGCTCCGCGTTCGGCGCTGCTGGCCGCGTTGCTGTTGGTGTCGGGCGCTGCTGCCTGCCGCACGCCCTATCGCTACGCGTACGAGAACAAGTCTGGTGTTGGATTGCTGGATCGCACCACCGACTACTGCCAGAAAGCAGCGGTGAAACAAGGATACATGGCAATTCGCGCCACGGGTCCGAATACCAAAGACAGTCCGTCGCAAGTTGACCAACGCCTTCGGGTAAACGACGGGCACGGGGAGTTGATTGTGTCGTGCGAATTTGATGATGTCAAACGAATCGCGGCCCTTCCCAGGGCGCAGCGGGGCGACCTGAAGCGCGGTGAAATTGGCTACATCTCTTCCGACGCGGGAAAAGCGCGCACCGTCTGTCAGGCCGCGGTGAAGGGCAGCAATTATGACATTCAAAGCACCGGTCCCGGCCAATGGACCGGTGGCCGAACGTTTCGTGTCAACGTGAGCGTGCGACAGGGCGGTGCGGAACGCAACGTCGCGTGTCGGTACGACGGCGTGGCGGGCACCGCGTCAGTGCCCACTGTCACCAAAGAGTCGTAACAGCAGCCCCTTGCTGCACCACACAATAAAAAGCGGGCCAGCGACAATTCGCTGGCCCGCTTTTTGTTGGCGGCACATGTTCAGGGACAGCTTGGCCGTCCGCGCGGCAGCGCGACCGTGCAGTTTTTTGTGACCCCGTCTTCCGTGATCACCAAGGTTGCGCTGCTGCTTCCATTGTACGTGATCACTTCGCGACGCTCGGAAACTTCGGGTGCTCCGCCCGCCAGCGTGACCGTTACTTTGTGATGGCGGACTACCGATCCGCTGGTGGGATTCGTGGGGCGTCCATCCTGCAGCGGAATGACCAGCGTCTTGACGGTATCCCCTGCAATGCGCACCGACGTGAACACGCCACGACTGGAGGTACCCGTCGTGTTTTCCGTGCCCGCTGATGTGCCATTGACGGTCCGTGACGTGCTGCCCACGGCCAAGCCCGTCACCGTGCGATCACTTGCATGATTGATCACGGCGGTGGCGCTATCGCGGCGTGTTCGCGTACCGGCGACCGTGGTGCGCACTCGGGCAGAGTTCGTCGTGCTGTCGGGTGTTGCCTGCGCAACGCCTGCGGCCGACTTGTAGGACGCAATCCGTGTAGATGTCAGTCCGTTGCGGGTAACGGGAGCACACGTGACATCACCCGTTGCGGCTGCGTACACGCATGTTGCATCAACCCCCGTGTTGCCGAACGGACCGCGACCGAATCCATGTCCCACACCCATATCGCCGAGGAAGCCTGGACCCATGCCACCACTCATCAACCCACGCATACCAGGCCCACCGTGACCACGTCCACCGCGCCCCCGGCCGCTGGGCATCCACGGGGCACCAGGACCACCGGTTCCCGTACTGTCGGCTGTTCCCAGAAAGCTTGATTGTACTTCGTCATATCCAACGGGTATCGAATTGAATGCGCTGGAGAGCTGCACGTAGTCGAATGATTCCGTGGTTCCAATGGAGCACGCGGACAGCAGACACAGCACTGTTGCCGGTGCAACGATCGACGTTCGTTTCATGTGAGTGGCTCTTGGTGTTGGCCAGTACTGCGGCGCCTCGTTCGTGCGTGTTCGTGCTGGCGTACGGCCAAATAACACGGGACAATTTCCAAACCCTACACCAATATTTTCAGCAATATTTCTTGCCGCGCTGCCCTTAACATCGCGCGCACGCGGAGCGTCTTACAGCGTTTCGCCTTCCGGCAACCACGGGGCCAGATGTTCCCGCATGGTGCGCAGCGCTTTTCCCATTTGCGCTTCGACCGCTTTCACCGACACGCCAAGCGTGGTGGCGATTTCGGAGTATTTCAGTCCGCGTTCGCGACTGAGCTGAAACACTTCGCGACAACGCGGCGTGAGCGACGCCATGGCCTGTTCAATGGCGATTTTCAATTCACTCGCCATGGTTTCTGCATCGGCCGGCGTTGAAGTGCCGGCCATCTCCACGACGTCGGGTACACTGCGCCGGCGCACCTGCACGTGGCGCAAGTAATTCAGCGAGCGGTTACGAACCGACTGCAGCAGGTAGGCGTGCACCGTTGTTTCGAGCGCGAGGGTTTCGCGGCGGCGCCACAGTTCCAGAAACACTTCCTGGGCCAGATCTTCGGCCACTTGCCGTTCGCCGACGACGCGGTCGGCAATCAGGACCAGCCGGGGATACCAGTCGCGAAAGATCGCGTCAAACGCCGACGTCTCTCCGCGCCGGAGGCCGGTGAGGAGTTCCGCATCAGTCACGAGTTTGCAGGAGCGTCGGGAATGGGCGCGCGCATTCTTCGGAGAGTATACTATGGTGTCTGCAATTGCAGGTGTCTCCCCGGCAGACGTTCCCTCGCCCCCGTGCGTTCCGGTTCCCGGACACGTGCGGGGTAGGGTGTTTTTCCCCTGCGGTGTCCTGATAGCAATGATCGATCAGCCTACTCCACCAGACGAAACCACCGCACCGGACCACTGGGACGCCATTGCCGGCTTCCTGGCTGGCGAGGGGTCGGCTGGCGATTCTGCCGACCTGCGGCAGTGGTTAACGGAGCACCCGGCCGACGCTCATGTAGTGGCGTCGTTGGAGAAGCTGCTCCCCACCACGGCGTCCGGCACGTCAGGTGAGCCCAGCACCAGCGCGGGACTGCTGGCGTTTGGTCGTCCCGTCGATGTAGAGGCCGCGCTGCGTCAGGTCCATGCCAAGATGGAGACGGCACCGCTTCGGGCGACGTTCAGTGCCGAACGAGCGCGGCGACCTCAGCCGCTTCGCTTGGCCGCACCACGCGCGGCGCCCCGATCCTGGTCCAGAACGCTGTGGGCGGTCGCCGCTGTGCTGGTCGGCGCCGTTGGGCTCATACAAAGCCGTTCACGACCGCAGGCAACCAGCACAACGGCCGCCGTTACATACAACACGGCGGTTGGCGCCAGCCAGTCGGTGACCTTGGCCGATGGAAGCCAGGTGATGCTCGACGCGGGCAGTCGCCTCGTGGTGTCGGCCAACTACGGGCAGAAGCAGCGCGAGGTCGAATTGCAGGGGGCCGGCCGCTTTACCGTCAAACACGACGAGGCCAATCCGTTCGTGGTGCGGGTCGGTTCGGCCATTGTCCGCGACCTCGGCACCATGTTCACCGTCAAATCCGTAAACAACGCGGTCATGGTAACCGTGACGGAGGGTGCGGTGACACTCAGCGATTCTGCTGGCAGCCGTCGTGGGCAGGCGGTCGACTTGCGGGCCGGTGACCGCGGGCGCCTGCTGGCGAATGGCTTGGTCGTATCCGAGCGTGGGACCGTGACGCCGGACGAGGCGGCCTGGGTTGTAGGGAAGTTGGTGTATCGCGATGCGCCGTTGGCCGAAGTGCAAGCGGATCTGCGGCGGTGGTACGGGGTCGAACTGGTTGTGGCAGACAGCATGCTGCGCGGGTATTCGGTGAAGACGGACATTCTGCCAGGCGAGCCCATTTCGAGCGTGGTGGCGCGACTGGGGGGGTACATGGGCGCGGTTGCCACCACTCGTGGTGACACCGTGTTTCTCGATCGGCCAGGCGAACGCGTGAAGCGCTAACGTACGATCGTACCTGCTACCGGGAGTTGGATAGCGGTTCATGATGATGGAAGGTCGCCGTACCAGGTTGTGTCTGCGCGCTGGTTTTGGGCTCGCGGCACTGATGGGGAGTGCAAGTACGACGGCGTTTGCGATGCCGGCGTGTTTGTCGCGTTCATCCATTACGGCGGAAGGATTATTGCGACCGTACGGCGCACCGCTCGATCGCGCTGTGACCATTGATGAGGCAGACCTGCCGCTGCGCGTCGCGCTTGACCGGATCGCGTCAATGGCCCGCGTGCGACTGACATATAGCGCCGACCTGCTGCCACGTGAAAAACGAGTCTGTCTGAATCTCGACAGAGTTCCGGTGGGTGTTGCGCTCACGGAGTTGCTGCGCGGTTCGCTGCTGCGTCCGCTCGTGATTGATGGGGACAATGTGGTGCTGACGCCATCGCGCGGGCCGACCGCGAGCGAGCCGTTGCCGGAAACGCTCAACACGGTGACTGAGCTGGATCGCATTGTGGTGACCGGCACGGCCGACGGCGCGCGACAACGCGCCTCGGCGTTTGCACTGGACGTGATCGATCGCCGTGCAATGGTCAACAATGACATTTCCACCCTGTCGGCCGCGCTGGATGGGGCAGTGCCGGGCATGTGGATGTGGTCGCCGTCGCCCTCGTCCACGATTGGACGATTCGGGAGTGTGCGCGGAGCCAGTTCCTTTGGCGTGACGTCGCCGAAGATTTATGTCGACGGCATCGAGATGGCGAATGCGCTGGTGCTGACGCAGTTCGATCCCGAGCGCATTGATCGGGTCGAAGTCATTCGTGGCCCGCAGGGGGCGGCCCTGTATGGCTCCGGTGCGATCAGCGGCGTGGTGAACATCATTACCCGGCACGACGGCGCGCGGCCGGGTGAACCGCTGCGCTATTTCAGAACGCGTGCCGGTGTGTCGGCCAGCGACTATTCGGCGAGCGGCACGTTGGTGCAGGATCACTCGGTGGGTGTGCGCGCAGGAACCGGCCGTCGTTCATTCGGCGTGGGCTTGAATGTCGGAACCGTTGGCAACTACATCCCGGGCGGCGCTGCCCGTTCGTTCATGGCGGACGGTGACGTCAAGCTGGTTGGGTCGCGTACCGTATTCACGGGCATCGCGCGGTATTCGCTTAAAAATGCGGGTGCGTTGGCCAGCCCCTTGCTGCTGGGAATCTCCAGCACCACGCCGCCTACGTACAACACTGCCAATAATTCTGCCTTCGGTACACCGGCTGGTGCGCCGCCGCCGCCGGCCGGTCAGGCGTCGCAGGACAATTCCAACTACGCGCGTCTGGAGCGGCTCCGTGCCGGGTATGTCGACTCCACGTTGGACCAATCGCAGTCGGTGCAGCAATACACCATTGGCACCACCAGCACGTTCGTGCCGGATGCCCGGTGGACCCACACGCTCGTGGCCGGTGTGGATGGCTATCGGCTGAACGGCATGACCATGGAAGGGATTCCCATTCCGGTGCGTCTTGACGCGGCGTCGCGTTCCGTGCACAGTGAGTCCGATCGCACGACACTCGCCGCCCGCAGCGTTGCACGTTTCGGAAATGAAGATGCTGTCGCCACCACGCTGACGTTGGGGGCCGAACATGCCGCCACACGGTACCGGCCCGAATGGCAGGACACGTTTTCGGCAGGCGACTTATCGTTGTCCGCCAACTTGCTCAAGCAAAATGCATCGGTGTGGTCGAATACTGCCGGAGTGTTGGCACAATTGAACAGCAGCATTCGCAACAACATCTTTCTGTCGGCTGGCGGACGGATTGAGCGCACCACCGGACTGGTCACAGGCTCCAACGTGAGCGTGTTGCCAATGATTGGTGCGGCCTGGGTTCGCGAGCACGAAGGTCAGACGCTCAAGTTTCGCGCGTCATACGGGAAGGGTATTCGTCCGTCCAACAGTGCGTTGCGCGGTGCCACGTGGATGAGCGGGCAGAACCTCGGATTGGTTTCGGGCGGACCGACTCGGCTCACGTTGGGCGATCTCGAGCCCGAGTCGCAGGCTGGGGTCGAGTTTGGCGCCGACTGGACGCTTGACCGTCGGGTGTCCGTGCACATCACACGTTTTGACCAGCGCGCCACTGGACTGATTCAAGCGGTCGCGCTACCACGCGCCGCGCGCATGAGTGGCCGACAACTCGAGCCGGGCATCACCTACGAATTGCAGAATGTTGGCGCGATTGCCAATCGGGGCTGGGAGCTGCAAGCGTCGTCCATGATTGGCGCACTCGCCCTGAGGGGCAGTGCGGCGTTTGTGGACAGCCGCGTGCAGCGTGTGGCCAGGCAATATGGCGGTGAGCTCTTGCCGGGTGATCGCATGCTGGAAGTGCCGTCGCGCACGCTCAGCGTCCAGGCCTCGTATTCCGCGTCTCGGTGGTCGACCGCGTGGACGGCCGCCCGTGCCATGGACTGGATTAACTACGATCAGTTGCGTCTGGCGGAACAGCGTCAGGTGGCGGGCTTTGATTCGAAAATGGTGACTGGCGGGCAGTTGCGGAATTACTGGCGCCACTACGATGGTGCGACTCGGCTTCGCGGGAATGTGAACTTTGCCGTTGCGCGCGGACTGTCGCTGGTCGTTACCGGTGACAATCTCTTCAACTTGCAGCACGGCGAGCCGGACAACGTCACGGTGATTCCCGGGCGCACTCTCACGGCGGGCTTCCGCACGAGATTCTAGGGCAGTGTCACAGAAGTCTCGTGGCATTCAGCGGCGTCTTTTGCCCAGGGCGTCGTGGCACTCCCTCGCCATAACGCTGCTATGATTCGGCGCACGCCTCGCCCGGCGGCAACATCCCTCCGCTGCATTCGCCACGGGATTTCTGCGACACTACACCAGGCGAACACCACCGCCGGTGAGTAAATTTGCACGTGCAGGCGTTCCCGATTTGCGGTTGTGGTACGGGCGCCCGGTGTTTTCCCTGCAGCCATGCCCCTTATGCCACACACCCGGCCTGTTTCGCGCCGCCGCGTGATCGCGCTTTCACCCTTCGTGGTCCGGTCAGGCGTCGCTGTGGTGGCGGCTACCCTGATTGCCGCGACGACTGATGCACAGGCGACTCCCGCGCGTGCTGCTACGCCGGCCACCGCACGTGGACCAGCGGTCGCGAGCACGTCGTACGTCCCACATCGCGTGTACGATTCACGGAAAAAGCAGTGGATTGACTTTGAAACGTTGGTGCAGCGTGCCAACACGATGGATCTCGTGTTCGTAGGAGAGTTACACAACGACACGCCGGGACACGTGATGGAGTTGGCCATTCTTGAAGGCATGGCGCGTCGCCGCGGTACAACGGGCGGCCCCATCGCTGTGTCACTGGAGATGTTCGAACGCGATGTGCAGGGCGACGTCGATCGGTACCTGAGCGGCGAGACTGATGAAGCCACCTTTTTGTCGAAATCACGGCCGTGGCCGAACTATGCGGCCGACTACCGGCCATTGGTGGAAATTGCGCGCGCCAATAAGTGGCCCGTAATCGCGTCGAACGTGCCGCGCCCGTTGGCAGCAATGGTGAACAAGGGTGGCCTGGCCACGCTTGACACGCTCAATGCCACGGCCCGCACACAACACGTCGCCGCTGATATCGCGTGTCCGCAAGATCAGTATTACAAAAATTTCGCAGGCCTGATGGGCGACATGAGTGGCCATGGGGCGCCGACTGCTGCGGCGAGCATCAGCCGGGACTCCGCAAACGTCCTCGCAGCAACGGCGCAAGCAGCAGTCGTTCGTATGTACCAGGCGCAGTGCATCAAAGACGAAACCATGGGCGAGTCTATTGCGCGAGGGCTGGTCACCGCGCGCACGCGCGCACCCGGAGCCACCGTGGTGCACATGAACGGCTCGTTCCATACCGATTACGCGCTGGGGACGGCCGAGCGCGCGATGAAACGTTCGGCGTCCGCGAAGAGCATGGTGATTACGATTGTGCCAACGCCCGACCTTGATACGGTCGATGCGAAGGCACTGCGCAAGAAGGCGGATTATCTGGTGTTTACGGTGGGCCGGGCGCAGTAGGCGCTGGGCCGCCTTCAGTTCGGCACGATCAGCGCCTTCACGACTTCCCGGTTCGCTACTGCCGCTAACGCTTCATTCGCCTGCGGCAGTGTGTACCTCTGCGAAATGGCCTGCGTCCATGGCAGTTCGCGGCCCTGGTGGGCGAGAATTTGCAGGGCTCCGTGAAAGTGCGAATAGTCGCAGCCCCAGCAGCCGCGCATCTCCACATGTTTCTTGTTGATTTGCCGGTGCGGATTGATCGCGATGTCCCCGGCATCCGTGTATTGGCCGACAATGACGACGCGTCCGCCATCGCGCACCATGTTGAGCGCATCGCTCACGGCGCGCGGATCACCGGCGGCCTCAATGACGACATCCACTCCTCGGCCCCCGTTGGCATCGCGCACGGCTGCCGCGCGTTCATCGGCGGACAATGACAGCGGTATCACGTGTGATGCGCCCATTTGGCGAGCGAATTCCAGGCGCGACGCTGGCGCACCTACCGCGATAATGGGAAACGCGCCGGCCAGCTTTGCCAATGCAATGGCGGCTTGTCCGACGGGTCCCACGCCCAGCACCACGGCGGAATGGCCAAGACGCAGATCGGCGCGCTCGATCGCGTGCATCGAGGTCACCAGACCGCAACCGCCGGCGATGAACTGAGCAGGATCGACCCCGTCTGGAACGCGCAGCAGCTTGACGCCCGGCTTCATCCAGATATGATCGGCCCATCCGCCCAACGGCCCGTCGTTGATGCCGTAGGTAATGCCATACACGCGTCGTGAAGGACACCGTGTGGTCTGTTTGGTGACCAGGCATTCGTAGCACTGCCCGCACGTTTCGTGTACGTCCAGAAATGTCGCGAGATCGCCTTCGCGAAACGGCACGCCGTTGATATCGCGCATCGTGCCGCGAATTTCGCTCAGGTGGCCAATGGACACGTGGCCGGGAATAATGGGATACGGCACGCCGGCCAGGCGACCGTGATGCAGATGCACGTCTGTGCCACAGACTTCCGAGTACAACGTGCGCAGCATCCCACTGCCCGGCGCGAGGTCCGGCCAAGGCAATTCGCCCATTTCCATGGGCTGGTTCGGCGCGCGCATGATTGCTGCGGTGACCACTTTGGACATCGTGAGTGCTCTGGGAGTGGGAGGATTGGTGTGACAATTCTATCATCGGACCATGGGCGCACCAACGCGTATTTCACTGACCGGCCGACACGGAAGTGGCCCGGGCACTGCCGCATCCGAATTTTTCGTGGAAGGACGTCGGTGCACCCCATTGACACCTCGCCACGGCCACGGGACCTTTCCGCGGTTCATATGATGCAGCCCTGAAGACGCGCAGGAGGCCGTTGCCATCGTGAACATCCGCCTTGGGTCGGGTGTTTACATCGCACGCACAGGTGCGCAACGACTCATTGTAAACATCCAGAACACGCGCGATCCAAAACACGCGCAACACCTCACGCTCAGACCTGATGCATTCTCCCCCATTTGCCCTTTCCAACCGGGGTGCGAACCGTCTGAGTCCAGGCGCCATAGACGAAGGAGAATCACTGTGAGCACGAAGCGTGACGTTGTGGAGCAACTCCGTGAGTGGCGAGTGTTACCGGTGGTGGTGGTGTCGCAAGCCGCGCACGCGCTGCCGCTGGCCGACGCATTGGCGCGAGGCGGACTGCCCGTCGCAGAAATCACATTACACACGCCCGCCGCGCTTGACGCCATTCGCACAATCAGTGCAGAGCGCCCCAACGTGTGTATCGGAGCCGGTACGGTGTTGACCGAGAAACAAGCCACCGATGTGATTGACGCCGGTGCGCAGTTTGTGGTGTCGCCCGGCCTCAATCCGGCCGTTGTGGAAATGTGTCAATCACGTGGAGTGCCGGTGTTTCCGGGCGTCATCACTCCAACCGAAATTGAAAGCGCACTTCGGCTTGGCTTGCGCGTCGTCAGATTTTTCCCGTCCGAACCAGCCGGGGGATTGCGCTATCTCCAGGCCGTGTGTGCGCCCTATCGGGATATCAGTTTCATTCCAACGGGCGGCATGAAACGCACGCTTATGTCGGACTACCTGGCCACTGGGCGCGTGGTGGCTTGTGGCGGCAGTTGGATGGCGCCGGAATCGTGGTTGAACGCGGGCGAGTTTGGCCGGGTGGAACGCGAGACAACGGACACCATGCGCGAGCTGTCCGCTATTGCCCGAGCTGTCCCCGCATGAGTCGCGTACCCATGTTCCCCAGAACTCCGTAACGACGGGAGCGCACGGGCGCGATGCGGACCACTGGCGCCAGAACTCGTGCGGCAGGTCGCAGTCCGTGCATGGTGCGTTGCGGCGCCGAAAGCGCGCCCAACCCGAGAAGTTCGGAAGGGCGCCGTTCCGAATTCGGCCGGGAACTTGTCGACGGCAACCTGTCTTCATTCACCATGATGCGGCCCGCCAACTCTCCGAACAACGCGAATAGCAGCGCGGCACCGGCGCCTGACCAGTCGGGCGACGTCACCACGCCCGTGCCTGTGAATGCGGCATTTGAGTCCGCCATGATGAGCTGTCTGGAGGCGGTGATGCGGTACGCACGGATGCTCACGCGCGACTTCAGCGACGCCGACGATCTGGTGCAGGAAACCTATCTTCGCGCGTTTCGTGGCTGGACAACGTTTGATATGGCGTCCGATCCCCGCCGGTGGTTGTTCGCCATTTGTCGACACGCATTTCTGCGAATCAGGCATCGGGAACTGCGCATGGTGTCGGTGGACGAAGAGCTTGAACTGAATGCACTGGCGGCCGTGACAATGCATATGCGAACCGTTGATGAGGGGCTCGGCCGCGTATTTGATCGTGTCGATCTCGGGCCCGCGGTTGCGCGTGCGTTGGCCCGATTGTCCGATGCCCACCGTGTCATCGTGGTGATGGTTGACGTGGACGGATTGGGATACGCCGAAGCCGCCACGGAGCTGAGTCTGCCCATCGGCACGGTGCGCTCTCGCCTGTTTCGTGCGCGCAGACTGCTGCAACAGGATCTGGTCGAGTACGCGCGTGATGCCGGGTATGCCCGGTCCCCGCTGCAGACCCACGATGGCAAGGCGGCGGCACAGACCAATTTGGGAGGGCTCTCATGACGATCACCGCACCAATCGACTGCCACAGTGCAATGGAGCAACTGTGGGACTATCTCGACGACGAATTGCCACCAGATCGCACCGAACAAATTCACGCGCACCTGTCCACCTGCACGGGGTGTGAATCACACCGACAGTTTTGTCGCGCATTTCTTGCGCAGATTGACTTACCCGTCGTATCCGCGACACACGTGGCCGAGTTGCGTGACAAAGTGCGGGCCACGCTGCAACGCCATGGCCTGTGAGGTTATGCTTCCTCCCACCATACTCTCGATAGGCGTGTGCCGGAGGTTTGTATGGGGCGGCGTTACGGCGGGGCGGTGTTGGTGTACCTGGCAAGTGTGTGGGCCTTCGCGGCCCCATTGGCGGCTCAGGGAGGCTGGGGAAACGCCGGCCGGCAGGCCGATTTTGTGGTGAACGGGTTCCGCTTTAAAAGCGGTGACGCACTCCCTGAACTCAAGTTGCACTACACCACGCTTGGCCAACCCCGAAAGGACGCGAGCGGCGTCGTTCGAAACGCCGTGCTCATTCTGCACGGCGGCAGCGGCCGAAGTTTCCTGAGCGCCACCTATGCCGGCGAGTTGTTCGGGCCCGGCAAACTGCTCGACTCAAGCAAATATTTTGTGGTGTTGCCGGATGGCATTGGCCACGGCGGGTCGTCAAAGCCCAGCGACGGACTGCGTTCAAAATTCCCGAAATACACGTATGACGATATGGTCGCAGCGCATCACCGGTTGCTGACCGAGGGACTTGGAGTGAATCACCTGCGCCTCATCATGGGGACGTCCATGGGATGTATGCAGGCGTGGGTGTGGGGCTACGAATATCCCGCGTTCATGGATGGGCTGGCACCGCTGGCCTGTGTGCCCGCACCAATTGCCGGGCGTAATCGCATGATTCGTACAATGGCGATGGACAACATCCGCACCGATCCTGCGTTCAACGGCGGCCAGTACACGAAGCAGCCGGACGGGCTGCGCGGTGCGTTGCAGATGTTGTACCTCATGGGTACGGCGCCACTGCTGCAGCACACGCAGGCTCCAACGCGTGACAAGGTCGTGGGTATCTGGACGGTCGCATGAAGTCCACCGACGCCAACGATTTCCTGTATCAGTTTGATTCGTCGCGCGACTACGATCCGTCTCCGCACCTCGCGCACATTGTTGCGCCCGCGCTCTACATCAATTCGGCCGATGATTTTGTGAACCCGCCCGAACTGGGCCTCGCCGAGCAGTCTGCGGCGCAAATGCGCAACACCCGATTCATCCTGCTGCCCATCACCACCGAAACCCGCGGGCACGGCACACACTCGCTTCCGAAAATCTGGGGCGGGTATCTTGCCGGGTTTCTGGCAGCGTTGAAAGAGCGTTAACGAGGATTTGTATCAGCGCAAGCTGGTGTGTTTCCCGTTCGCGGATCATTCGTGCAGCCGTGGCGCATTCGGAGACCGGGTGTTGCCGCACCTCTGATGTGCAACAACACCCGGCGGTAAACTGCACGTGGCCGATCGGGCCGAACGGCTCGCTTACTTCTCCGCAATAATGAGGTAGCGCGACGCCGCCCAGAACTTCGCGGGATCGACAATCCGAATGGCGTCACCGCGGAAACTGCCGTCTTTTTCTTTCCTGGCAATTTCGATCAGCCCCACGTCATGGCGAGACACAATGCGATAGGACTTGTCGGCGCGCGGCAGCGGAATGGTCAACACCTCGCGGCGGTCGGCACTGACAAATTTCGCTTCATCAAGCGTACGCGCCGGCACCAGAGTCTTGCCCAGCTTCATGATGAGCAAACCACGAGAGCCGCCCTCTTCCGTCACCACGCCGTCTGTCAACAACTGCTTCCGAGCGCCAACCGCGTAGAACACCTTGTGCTCGCGTTTGTCCATCGCGGTCACGGTGTCTTTGAGCACCGCCTTTTCCGTGGTCAGCGTCGCGACATTGGTACGTAAGGCGGCCACTTCATCCTGCGCCACCACAATCTCGCGATCCCGTGTGGCGAGCCGCGTCTGCAGGTCGGCCAGTAGCGTGGCGGTTGCCGACGAATCGGCACGATATTTCTTGAGCGTGTCAAGCATGGCCGCCACCTGCGTTTGCCGCGCCGCGAGGCGCTGCCGCATGACTTTCAGGCGGGCCAGAATATCCTGCTGCGCATTTTCGGCTTGCGTCTTTCCAGACTCGTCGGACGTGCCAACCGAAACGCGTCCCTGCAGGTTGCGCACTTGCCGCAGTTCGGCATCAATCTGGTCAGCAAATTTCGTGGCCTCGACGACCTGCGCAAGGGCGCGGTCTTTGTCGGCCGACGTGCCCTGCAACAGGGTGCTCAGCGAGTCGCGCGATTTGTTCACCTCTGCCAGCTGGAGCGCGAGCGAATCGGCACGAGCAATGGCCACTTCGTCCTTGCAACCAACCAGGGCGCTACCCAGCAGCGCGACGAGGAGAACCCGACGAACGCCAACAACCGTGCGACCGCCGGGAACGCGGGGCCTGTGATTACGAAGCATGTGTTTGGGAGAGGGAAGTATTACGCACAAAAACGTAGCGCAAAAGGGCTTCCGCAGTAAGTGATCTTCATCACGCGTTACGGTCAGAATTTCCGAAGTCTGCGTGGGCTCCAGTTTGGTGTCAGGCATGCCCCGTGCAGCCACGTCACATCCGGAAGCTGCCCGCGCAGCCTGCAGCGGACAGCGACCTTTCGACTCGCATCGATATCACATCCAGCCGCGCGCCGCGTACAGCAGGGTGGCGAAGGATTCATGCAACACGTCGCGGAAGACATTCAATCGCGCGTGTGCCCCACCAAGCTGCCGCAGCGAGTATTCGCGGGACTGCGCCGGGACACAGCTGACAGGCAGGCCGACCCCCTCGAAGGTGCGGCAAGCGCGCCGGGTGTGCAAAGGCGAGGTGACCACCGCGACGCGCTGCCAGCGATGAGTGCGCCCCAGCGCGACGAACTGCAAGGCTTCGTCGCGCGTGCTATATACGCCGCGCACAAACAGCACTTCGAGTTCAGGAGCGAGTTGCTGCATCAGCATTACCTGATCGGCTTCGGACGAAACGGAGCCCCGTCCCTTCGGTTGAGCTCGAATTACGGAGAGGGCGATGGTTCGAATGCCTCGTTCGCGCGCCGTGGCAATCCCGGAAGTTAACCGCACTAATACCTCGCGCGACAATAACCCGTCTTCCGTCATCGATCCTGACAGCACCACCACCGCGTCGACCGGTGCGTGGTCCGCATCCGCACGCACAAAATGCAACGCGGGGCGGCGTACCAGTGGCGTGTACGAAACGAGCATCGCAACCGTGGCCAACGCGATAGTGAGTATCCACAGCGTGACTCCGAAGCGCCCGGGTGCGATGAGCGCGCCAATAACAGCGAACGTAAGTCCGAAAAGGACCGGAGAAAATCCGATGATGTCGGTGAGCCCGAGTACATCGGCGACGACAAATGCGGTGAAGCCCAAGGCGGCGCCGCAAAGGCGCACAAACCATACGGGGGCTCGTGCACCGATATCAGCGCCGCGCCCCCTCAGTAGCAGATCCATATAATGTCGGCTGGTGCGGCCAAGCCGCGAGCGACCGTTGCCCGCAAGCGACCGTTGCCCGTAAGCAACCGTTGCCCGTGAGCTCAGGGAATGGAGTCGAGCATGGCGAACACACTGTCGCGACGCTTCACGCCCGCACCTGCGGCGACACGGCGCACGCCTTTCCACTGCTTGATGAGCGGCGAGCGTGTGCCGACCAGCGACGTTTCAATGACACGCCGGCTACTGGTGCTGGCGTGGACCATTCGACCATCTCCGACGTAGATGCCGATGTGTGAAATGTTCGTGCCGCGGCCAAAGGTGAGCAGATCGCCGGGCTTCATGGCGGCGAGATCTTTCGGCACTTCGACGCCCATGGCTGCTTGCTGACGCGCCGTACGAGGCAGCGCGATGTCAAAGGCCTTCGCGACAAATCGCACCAGTCCACTGCAATCAAAGCCGCGATCGGGAGCGGTTCCACCAAGCGCGTAGCGCGTTCCAATTTGTGCCCGTGCCCGAGCGACCAGGGAATCGCGAAAGGATTGCAGGGATGCGCTGAATGCTGCCAGCGGTTTCACCTGCGTGGTTGCGTGGGCTGGACTGTCCGCCGCCTGCGCCTGCAAACTGCCCGGTCCTGTCACTGCGACCACTGCGAATGCCACCACGCCAATTACTGCTGCTTTTCCAAGACGGCGTAGCGAAGCGTTCACGTGGGGCGGGCAAGTGGTTGCAATCATGGACTCGACATGCGAGCCGCCGGCGAACCATCAAAGTATCCGCCGCGTTCCCCTGATGCGAGGGGGCAGCGTCACGCCGGGGGCCCGAATCGCCACTATCGGATGTTCAGCAGCTTGTGCGTCTGAATGGAAAGGCGCCATTGGGGGTTAGCGAGGCAGTAGGCGAGGGCGGCTTGAGTGTTGGCCGCCACCTCGGGGCCATCCATGGGCTGCAGCAGGAAGTTTCCAAAATTGAGCCCCGCAAACCGCTCCGGCTGGGCCAGCGCCTGCGGAAATACCAGCTTTAGCTCGTGCCCGCTTGTCAGCGCCAGCTCCGCCCCCGCTTTCGGGCTGACACAGACCCAGTCCAGCCCGTCGGGCGCGGGCTGGGTGCCGTTGGTCTCTACCGCAATCTCGAAACCCTCGGCATGCAGCGCCGCAACGGCCTCCGTGTCGAGCTGCAGCAGCGGTTCTCCCCCGGTACACACCACGAACGGGCAAACGACCCGGGGCGAATTGTGCGCTGGCCAATGCGCCTTCACGAAGGCGGCCAACTCCCCGCCTGTTGCAAACCGCCCGCCGTCGGGCCCGACACCCACGAAGTCGGTATCACAAAAGGTGCAGACTGCGCTATTGCGATCAGCTTCCCGCCCCGTCCACAGGTTGCACCCGGCAAACCGCAGAAACACCGCAGGGCGCCCTGCATGTGTGCCCTCGCCCTGCAGCGTGTAGAAACACTCCTTGACCGTATAGGCCACGCGCTTCAGGCTCCCTCGAATGAGGCCGGTACATACCGTACGGGATCAATCCCGCCGGCGTCCGCAAACCCCTTGAGACGCAACTGGCAGGCATCACAGTGCCCGCACGACGCTCCCTCAGCGCCCGGATCGTAGCAACTGGTTGTGAGCGAGTAGTCGACTCCCAGGCTTTGGCCAAGCACAATGATCTGGGCCTTGGTCAGCTGCTGGAGCGGCGCGTGAATGACAAGCCGGCATGCGCCTTCCACGCCCGCGCGCGTTGCCAGGTTCGCCATGGCTTCGAATGCCGCAATGTATTCGGGGCGGCAATCGGGATAACCCGAATAGTCAAGCGCGTTCACGCCGATAAACAGGTGGGTTGCCTCTATCACCTCGGCCCACGCGAGCGCAAACGAAAGAAAAATGGTGTTGCGGGCGGGTACGTACGTCACCGGAATTTCGTCGCTTAATGCGGCGACATCCCGGTCCTTGGGTACGGCTACGTCAGCCGTGAGCGCCGAGCCGCCCCACTGACGCAAATCGATATCGACAACAATGTGTTTCTCGACGCCTTGTGCGGCAGCCACCCGTCGGGCCGCCTCTATCTCGGCCAAGTGGCGCTGCCCGTAACGGAAGGTCATGGCGTAGGGCGCAAAGCCGTCGCGGCGAGCGACGGCTAACGCGGTTGCCGAATCAAGGCCGCCGGACAGGAGGACGATGGCGCGAGGGCGCATGGGTGCATTGTGCATCTCTCACAAAATAGCTGGTGAAAATGACCACGCACACGTTGTTGTGATGGTCTCGCCGTGTCAGCTTCCGGCATCCCGCTCACCTCGTCGCAGATATACATCGAATGGACTGGTTTTCCGATCCGAACGCCTGGCTCAGCCTTCTAACGCTCACTGCGCTGGAAATTGTGCTGGGCATCGACAACATCATCTTCATTTCAATTCTCAGCGGCAGGCTGCCCGTACAGCAGCAGGCGCGTGCACGTCGCCTTGGTTTGTTGGGGGCGTTTATTTCGCGGATCGGGTTGCTCTTGTCCATTACCTGGGTGATGGGGCTGGAAGCCGACCTGTTCTCCGTTGGCGGAAATGGATTTTCGGGGCGTGACCTGATTCTGCTGGTGGGTGGCCTGTTTCTTATTGGCAAAGCGACCATCGAGATTCATCACAAGCTCGAAGGCGAGGACGAAAGCGGGACCCAAACCGGAAAGGCGACCAGCCTGTTGGCGACGGTCGCGCAAATCACCGTCATTGACATTGTGTTCTCGCTGGACTCGGTGATTACGGCAGTCGGCATGGCCGACGAAGTGTCGATCATGATTGTCGCGAACGTCATTGCCTTGGGCATTATGCTGGGCGCCGCCAGCCCCATTAGCGCGTATGTCGACCGTCACCCCACAATCAAGATGCTCGCGCTGGCGTTCCTGGTGTTGATTGGCACGAATCTGATTGCCGACGGATTTGGCCAGCACATTCCAAAGGGTTACACCTACGCGGCGATGGCCTTTAGCGTACTGGTCGAGATGTTGAACATTCGAGTTCGCAAGAAACAGACCCCGTTACATTTGAAGGGGCCGCACCTGCCGCCAGACACCCCGCAGACGTGAGAAACGATACCGTTGCTTCATTGTAGCGTCCATAAAAGTGGACGCATAGGGCACGGCAGAACTGCGCTAGCGGTGCTAAGTCGATGATTTTCAAATAGTTGCAGCGGCTTCCGGAATTCGGCGTGAAAGGTGCACCCCTTGGTGGCCGTTCACCATCTGGAGGATTCCATGCGCTTTGCCGTTGTTCGTGCCGTTGCCGTTCTCGCATTCTCAGCCACTTCGGCTGCCTTTCAGACCGTGTCTGGGCAAGCAAGCCGCGGTGGCTATATCGCCCCGTATGCTGGGTACCTGGTGCATGGCGCGTGGTACGATGGACCCATTGGCACCAACCTGACGGCCGCAAGTGCGCCGGTTGTTGGCGCGCAAATTGGGGTGCCCATCGCCAAGGGTGTCTCTCTCACGGGAAACCTTGCTTACTCGTCGGGCGATCTCGAGGTTGGATTGCCGATTTTGGGCGGGGTACGCGTTGGAACCAACAAGACGTGGATGTACGACGCGGCCATCGAACTGGGTGGCCTCACGGGCAAGCAGCAAACCGGCATTGCGCCGTTCGTGCAAGGTGGCGTTGGTGGGATCACCAACGACATCAGCAATAGTTTGCTGGATACGCGTTCGACGAACCTGGCGTATATCGCCGGGGTAGGCGTAGATGTGCGCATGACCCGCAGCATCGCGCTGCGACTGCAGGCACGGGATTACATCGGCCGCTTCGATTCCCAGGAAGCCGTGGGTTTCAAGGTCGACGGAAACCTGGCACACAATTGGGCGCTCAGCGCAGGAGTAAAGCTCGCCTTCTAGAAAGCGCGCATTATTCTTTGCGCAGGCGTCGCGCTGCGCGGGCGATTCAGCCCGCGCCGCGCGATGGCTTTCATTCCGGGAGGTTTTGTTCGGTGCGTACTTCGCAACTGGTTCCCTCTGTGTCCGTCATACGCGGCGGGGCTCTCGCGTCCTTCGCGTTTGCCTTCGCCATTGTTGCAAGCATTCCGGCCAGCCTGCTGGCGCAGAACCGAGTGGGAGGCGCTACCGCGCCTTCCGCGGCCGATCGCGACAGCATGGCGTTCCCGCGAAAGAGCAACACCGTCGAGGCGCAGCAGGCCCGGCAGGCCCAGGATGCGTTTGAACAGACGCATCGTCAGGGGCTTCGCTTTTACAACGGCGGCGCTGACGCCACGTGTGAAGAAGCCATCGGCAAGACCCTCTGCTATTGGAACAACAACGGGGACGTTCCGCCGCCTGCCGAGCGGGCCGATGCGCGTATTGAACGTGCGCAGCTCGTCTCCATTCTCGAGCGCGGGGTGCAAGCCTCGCCGAACGATGATTGGTTAATCGGCATGCTGGTGCGTTACGACATTGAGGCCGACCGTCCTGACTCGGCCCTCAAGGCTGCGCGAGCGTGCGCCGCGACTGCGTGGTGGTGCTCGGCATTGCAGGGGTTGGCGTTGCATACACTCAACGACCATGCCGCTGCAAGAACCGCGTTTAATCGAATGTTGTCCACCATGCCGGAAAGTTGGCGCTGTGAATGGACGCAGGTTGGGTGGTGGCTGTCGGCCGATTCGGCCGTGCAGCGCAACTATCGCGCGCGCCCTTGCGAAGAACGCATGAAATCTGACATGAAGTTGTTTCGTCTGGCCCAGCCATTGTGGGGGCTGCCCAGCAACGACCTGTACAACGAAGTGTTGGCGCGTCGCACCATCTCGACCGTGCACGGCATGGCACGTATTCCGTATGACATGGCCTTTGGCCCCGACGTTCTGGAATCGCAAATGCGATATGGGTGGCCGGTCAACTGGTCGGTGCAGAACGGCGGGGTGGGTGACCCGCGACCGCCGTCAGTGATCGGGCACGAGCCTACACCCAGCTACGACTTCTTGCCCAGTGCGACGGCGCTTGCCAATCCGCTCACCGCCACGTCGGAAGACTGGCCGCTCAACAGGAAAAAGGCGCGCATGCGATATGCGCCCCGGTATGGCGCAGGATTCGGAGTGCCGCCGTATCAATTTGCGCGGTTTCGCCGGGGCGACAGCACGGTGATTGCCGGCGCATATCGGCTGGTGCGCGAACTGGAAATGGGACGGGCCCCGTACAACGCCGCGTTTGTTCTCGATGCGCTGGATGACAAAGCACCCGTTATCGTCAAGCGTGACAACGCGCCGGCCAATGCTGCACTTCTCGCACGCATTGGCATGACGCCAATGATTGCCAGCCTTGAGGTATTGGCACCCAATAGCAAGCGAGCAGCACGTGTGCGCGAAGCGGTTCAACCATTGGCCGCGGAACGCAAGGTTTCCGACATTTTGTTGCTGACGCGAGGCGATCCCTCGGCGCGACCCAATTTGGAAAGCGCGGCGGCCATGGCGTTTGGCGGGGCGGAAATTGACGCCGGCACGACCATTGGTTTGTACTGGGAGAACTACCTCAACGTCTCGCCGTCGGCTCCCGGTACGACGCAGATTCGCGCCACGCGCGTTGGCGCGAGTTTCATGCAACGCCTGGGCAGTACGTTACGGCTGTCCAAAGCGGTGCAACCCGTATCACAGCGTATTCAGGATCCGGGGCGTCCAGACGGCGAACCGGGTCGTAGTATTGCGCTGTCCTGGCCATCGGTCCCCGAGGGCGAGTATCTGCTTACCCTGATTGTACAGAATGCTTCGGGGCGCGACAGCACGTCGACGCTGGTGAAGGTTCGAAATCGCAACTAACCGTTGTTGCATACAATGGCGCGCTGACGGATACGAACCAGAAAGGCCGGGCCAAGTGGCCCGGCCTTTCTGCTCCTGTCAGACACTGCCTGGCTGAAACGGGTTTCAGCGTTTGGCGTTTTGTGGTTCGAGCACAAGCAACCCAACGGGTCCGCCAAAATCGTTACTGCCCAGCGGAAGTCCCGGTGGTGCAATCCAATCGCCGCCATCGGCACGCACGGTGAAGCGATGCGCACCGGCGCCAAGTTTGAGTTCTACGCGCCAGCGGCCATCGCCACCACGCTGCATATTGGTGACGGTCCACGCGGTGGCATCCCCCATCAGCTCGACGTACCCTGCGGTTGGCGCATCAATCACAAATTGCACGCGGTACGTGGTATCCGGCGTGGAACTCCCTGCGGAGTCGGGCGAGAGAATTACGGAGTGCAGTGATTGCACTACGCGACTCTCAAATCCCAGTATGCCACTGAGATTGTTTTCGACGCCCCGTCGGCGTGTTGGCACGCGCGCAATGCTGACACCCAGTGCGAACACCGGTTGGATAGTGCGACGTTGCGTCGAAATTTCGTCGCCAAGTGCCGATCCTCCGACCGTCGATGCGTTGGTGCTTGCCGAACCCACGGCCGATAACCAAGCCGTCACCGGCTGCACAACTGCCAACGACGCGATGGCCGGTGCAATACGTGGCTTGGGAAACGCCGCATCGCGCGTGATCCACGCGTATAGTGGCGCAGTCACCGATCCCAGCCAACTGGTCCCACCCGTCCGCCAGCCAATGGAGGCGAGGCCGGTGGCGACTTCACGGCGCTGTAGTGCGCTCAGCGTGCGTGTGATGGCGGTGGGTTCGCCTTGCGAGGACGGTGAAACAGGGAAGTTGTCGATGGTCTGAATGCTGATGGTCTGCGTGGACACGCGCGTGGCCCGTTCGACGGACAAACCCAGCGACAGGTCGACGCCATGGCTGCTTCCGAGAATACCGCTTTCCATGCGGGCCACGCTGCCGATATCAACGCGACGGGACACCGTGGTGTCGGCGCGACCGCCATCGAATCCGACATTGCCCGGCGTTGGGGCGAATGATGCCCCGCCAATTCCACCCATTGCGTTCGCGCGACCGTACGCCACCGCGCCCCACGCTCGCATGCCGTTGATTCGGCCCGTAGCGCGGAGCGCCAACGCTCCTTCGGCGGACGACTGGCTGTTCACCGCGTTCCGCACGCGCACGTATCCCATGCCAATAGCGGTGAGTTTGAACGCGCCCAAACGACCAAGGGGCTGCGTCACACCCACAAAGACCTGCTGCTGCGCTGGAAGGGCGGCTTCGTCGCTGGAGGGGGAGGGCAGCGCGGAGATGCCCATAACCGAAACCGTGGCCGAGTTGGTGATAGCCCCTACGGCCGAAGATGGAACGGCTGGAGAAAGGGATGGCCGCACGCCTGCACCTTGGGCGTGCGCCGTTGCCGGGTGGGCTGTCAGTGACGCTAGCACACAAGAGCTGACCCCGGTGAACCAGGATCCGGTACGAAGGGCAACGCGCATGAATTGCGGTTTGGCCTCGGAGGGTGGGCGGCGGCTATTCGTCACGGTGCGTCAGGAGGACTCGGCGGACGGGTGACCGGGTTGGGCGCATTCTTCTGCGCGCCCGAAACATTGGATCGAACATAGCGGTCGAGGGCGTCTTGTGCCATACCTGGACCGCGTATTGCTTGCTTCGCAACGAGCACCTGCAGCCCGTTGATGGCTTCATCGGTCGGCGAGACGCGCGCGAGTGAAACGATGGCGTCGCGGGCTTTATTGGTCGAGATGCCGCGCTGGATAAGGTCCGTCATGACGACCAGTGCACTCACGGCCGCGCCACGCGCCGGGCGCTCAGTCCGAATTTGCTGCAGGGCCATGCCATCGACGCCTTGGTGAATGGCTTCGGCACCGCTATCCAGTTCACTTTCGGATGCGTTCTCGCCCAACGCCGCACGGGCGGCCAGCATGTCAACAAAATGCGCGTGCACGTTGGTGACGATCTTGCGTCCGGAGGCGCGAAACGACGCACCCCGGTTCGCTTTGTTTATCAGTGGGGCAATAGGCAGGCGGAGGGCACTCGCGCTGTCGAACACATGGCGCAGCGCGACAGTCGTGGCACTATCGAATCGCGCTGGATCAAAGACGCCGGGCTGGGCCTTTGGGTCGGAGGCGACGACCGCCGCGTTCCGGGGAGCGGCCGAGAGCGTCGTGTCTGTCCCGGCTACCGATCGGTGGAGCGGTGCGCCGACGGCAAGGACTGTTGCCAGCACAACGGACGCGACAATCACCGCGCGTCTCCCTCCACGACTACTGCGTTGGCCGGTCCATAGCCCGCATCAGGAATTTGGGGGGCGAGGGGATCGACCACCCACTGCTCTCCGTTTACGAGGTACGCGTAGATGTGACGACCAGGAAGCAGTGTGACTTTCGCCGACCACTCACCGGTGGACTGGTCTTTCACCATGGGGGTTTTGGACGCGTCCCAGCCGTTAAAGTCGCCAACCACCGACACGTTTGCGGCAAAGTTTTTGGGCAGCCGCAGGTCAAATTGAATACCGCCTGCAACGGCCGTGGTGGCTCCGACTGGAGCACCGTCGGCCATGGGAGCCAGGCCGCCCGATTGGTCGAGGGGGGCGCGTGAGCGCACCGTGACCGTGATGATGAGAGCCGCCGCAATGGCGGAAGCCGCGACCATCCAATGCCGCGCGGCAAAACCTGGTGCCGGCGCGTTGGGCGCGGCCGGGCGCTCAAGGGCGGCCCGATCAAGCACCACGCGGGTACAGCGCGCGACTGCGTCGGCATGGGGCTCCGGGGTGTTGCGATACGACGCCACCAACCATCCGCGCAATTGCGGATCGTCCGGCACGTCGCCGCCATCGATAGGAAGAATTCGGTCTTCAGTCATCCAAGGGCTCCTGGCCCAATAGTCCACGCAGCCGTTCACTGCCGCGTTTGACGCGCATCTTTAAGGCGGATTCTCCAACCCCGGTCATCGCGGACATCTCCGTGTATTCCAGGCCTTCTGCGTACTTCAGCAACAGAGCTTCGCGCTGAGCCGGGTCAAGCTTTGCCAACGCCTTCGTGAGCACTACATCGTGGATTCCTGAAGGCGCCGCCTCGGGTGGAGCAGGCGCGCCCTCAATCGCCACCTCGTCCTGTATGAACCTGCGGCCCCGGCGACTACGAGAGGTCAGGGCATTGCGACACTGATTGGTGAGGATGCGGTACAGCCATCCCCGGAACTGGTCCCGCTCGTCGTACCGGCCAAGTGCGAGGTAGGCCCGGAGAAACGTCTCCTGCACTACGTCTTCGGCATCGGCGCGCTCGCCCAGCATATGATAGGCAAAGCGCCAGGTCCCGTCGTAATATCTCGCCACCAGTTGCCCGAATGCGTCCGAGTCACCGTTGCGGGTTTTTGTGACGAGCTCCGCGTCTGTCATCGCTGAACAACATCTGAGTACACAAGGGCGTCACGCACCCCCGACCGGCGTCGTCCGGTCGGACGTCTGGAAAACAGTTCAGACCCCAACCGCCCTACCTCGAGGAGGCAGACGCGGCGAGAAAAGCGGCGGCGACCTGCAAGAGGACCAACAGCACTATCGGCAGGACATTCACCCCGCCGCGCTGCTTCAGGCGCGAGATGGCGACGTCCTCGGGCAGTTGCTCAATGGTCGCGACCAGTGACGCCACGCGCGCTTTTCGGAATAACAGCCAATTGGCGGTGCCGCCGGCCGCTAAATGGATGGCAAACGTCAGCCCGGACACGATAATGAGCACTGGCCGCCCTTCCGAGCTCATCAGCCACGTTCCCGACCCCATCCTGGTGCGGTCAAACCCCATCAGCAGGTAGCTGCTGAGCGACTCTGATGCGACGAAGAACCCCAGGAAGGCCAGATACAGTTTGCGGTAAAAGAACCATAGGGGCCCTACCAAAAATGCCGCCCAGTTCCACGAGACGGAGAATGCCGGTTCGGCAAAAAACGGACTCAGCTTGCGGCGATAGCTCGACTCCCAGCGTGGGCCAATGTAGGCCGCCATCCGTTCATCGCTGAACGGTGTGGCCGATTTCGATTTCGAGGCCCAGCGCGGCAATTCGGGTTGAGGCACAGGAGGGCCCGGATTGTCTCCAGTGGCCCTGTTCGACTCGGGCGTCGGCTGATCGGGGACACCGTTCTCATGCGTGGGCATATTTATGTTACCCGTCTCGGGGCTGGCTGTTGCTGGCTGAGGCAATGCAAGGTACCCAGTCCCCACACCAGATCGACCGAATGAATGCCCACAATTTGATGGGCGGGGAAACATCCGGCCAGAATATTCAACGCGTGGCGATCGTTTGCGTCGTTGAACGTTGGGACAATGACCACGCCGTTGCCGATGTAGAAGTTCGCATAACTGGCCGGCAGTCGCTGTCCATTCATGATCACCGCGCGCGGATACGGGACCGTCACTACGCGCAGGGGCTCACCGCGCGCATCGCGTGCGCGTTGCAGGCGCTGCAGGTTGTCCAGCGACCGATGATGATTTTCATCGGCGGGGTCGACCTCGTGCGCGAGTACCACGACGCCTGGCGCGACAAACCGCGCAATGTCGTCCACATGACCATGCGTGTCATCGCCCACACAGCCTTCCCCCAACCAGATGGTTTGGGAAATCCCCAGATACGTGGCAAACGCCTGCTCGTATCCCGCGCGGTCGAGCCCCGGGTTTCGCACCTGCACATCGGACAACAACCACTCCTCGGTCACGAGCATGGTTCCGAGTCCATCGGTCTCAATGCCACCACCTTCCAGCACCAGCCGTTCCTGGTTGTCCGGACGGACGGCCACAAGACGATCAAGCTGCGCCACCGTGGCCATGCGCTCGGGCACGTGCAAGTCCAGTTCGTAGTTGTCGTACTTGCTCCACGCGTCAAATCCCCAATGCACGAGCGCCACCGACCCGTCGGCGCGATGCACGCCCGTGGGACCGGAGTCGCGCAACCAGGCACGATTCGTGGGTTGCACGTGTAAGCGGTATTGCGCCGCCTTGACTCCGTGCAAGGTCAGGCAACTGGCGGCGTTCTCGCGCACGAGGGCGTTGTGACACAGAATGTCCACGCGCTCGTGCGCTCCGAGTGCGCGCACAATTTCGGCGTACACCCAGGGAATGGTCTCGAACTTTCCTGGCCAATCCGGTTCGTGATGCGGCCAACTGATCCAGGTGGCGTCGTGTGGTTCCCACTCGGCCGGCATACGCACACCCAGCGCGTTCACGGCCGTGGTGGAGGCACCGCGATCTGACGCGCCCACTACGGATTGCCCAGCCAGCGCTGCGTAATGGGTCCGTACGCATCAATGCGCCGATCGCGAAGGAACGGCCAGTTGCGGCGCGTTTCTTCAATCAGTGACAAGTCGCATGACGCCACCAACACCGCGGGTGCGGTATCCGCCTGCGCGAGAAACCGCCCGAACGGATCGGAGATGAACGATTGACCAAAAAACTCGATGCCGTTGGTGCCGGCTTCATCTTCGAACCCCACGCGATTGGGCGAGACGACAAACACCCCATTCGCGATGGAGTGCGAGCGTTGCATGATGCGCCACGCTTCGGCTTGCGCGTGTCCGACATGCGCCTTCTCGTGCGGGTGCCAACCAATGGCCGTTGGATAAAACAGAATTTCTGCGCCCAGCAACGACGTAATGCGCGCGCCCTCGGGATACCACTGATCCCAGCAAATCAGCACACCGATGTTGGCATATCGCGTGCGCCACATGCGAAAGCCATTGATGCCCGGATGGGGATCGGTGCGCAAGTCACCCGTGACGTCACCTGGTGCGAAGTAGTACTTCTCTTCGAACAACGGGTCGTGCGGAATGTGCATCTTGCGATACGTGCCCAGCAGTGCGCCGTCGGCGTCAATTACCGACGCGGAATTGCGATACAACCCCGCTGCCTGTCGTTCGTAAAACGGCACGATGAGCACGACGGCCAACGCTTGCGCCAGCGTTTGCAGCGTGGTGATGGTCGGGCCGTTTACGGGCTCGGCGATATCAAAACGTTCAATGCGCAAACTCTTGCAGAAATACGGCGCGTTGAACAATTCCTGCAGGGAAATAATCTGCGCGCCCTGTGCCGCGGCCTCGCGAATGCGCACCATGGTGCGCGCGAGGTTGGCGTTCAGATCGTCCGAGGCGGTTTCCTGAATGAGACCAACGGAAACGGTATGGGAAGCCATGATGCGTTGGGCTGAAGCCTGTTACGGAGTGGAATGCCCCCGCTTGGCAGGCGATTTCCGTTCGGGTGCGTCTGGAGTGGACGGTATTTCCAGGACGGGAGAAAGATAGGCATGGAGGACCCGTCGCAGGTCGTCGAGGAGCGCCTTCTTTTCCGGCGCAGGCGCCATGTCGCGGCGGGCAAGAATGGCTTGGCCAATGGCGGCCGACACCAGGGCCACACGCCGACGGTCACGTGCCGGGAGTTCGGGAGTGCGCGACGCAAACAGCAGGTCGAGTCGTTCGACGACCGAGAGAAAGAGCTGCGAGCGAATGCGGCCCGGCGCGCTGCGCCCACCCTCGGCGGCTTCGGCAATCGCGAATACGCGGCTGAACGCCGGGTTGTCGTCGTGAAAGGCCGCGAGTGGCTTGACGACGTGATCGATAAGCCGGGCGAGTGTGATGCCCGACGCGTTGGTCGGAAACGCTTGTTCGTGAATACGTCGCAGATCGTCGGAGTACCGAAGGGCCAGCGCGGCCAGCACCGCATCGCGGTTGGGAAAGAACTGGTAGAACGAGCCTTTCGCGGTGTGCGCTTCGAGCGCAATGGCCTCGGCGGTCGCGCCTTGCACGCCTTGTCGCACAATAACCGTCGCGGCGGCGTCGAGCAGCAAATCGACTCGGCGCTGTCCACGCGATTGACGGGGTTGGCGCCGGAACGTCGTTTCGGCAGACGGTGCAGACGCATCGGGCCGCGCAGGAAGGGGCGCTGGTGCGGCTACGGCGGGTGAATCTGCCGCCAGAACGGGAGACGTCTTTTCTGCAACGGCGTGCTGAGCCGTGACAAGCTTCAACGAGTGTTTGGCGGGCATAGCGCGATTACACGATGGGAGGGGCGCCGCCATACCAAATATCAAACGGCTCGCGGGGGCTCGGCACAATATACGCGGCGACAACGTCCATCACATTGGTGCCGGTTGGTCCCGTTACCAGCAGGGCATTCGCGGCCTTGAGCGCGTGATAACTACGCAAGCGGTGCAGGTCGCGAATGGCATCACGGCCTTTCTCCTGTGCGCGCGCCGGTGTGTACCCGTCGACAATGGCGCCGCATGCATCTGTTGGACCATCGCGACCGTCGGTGCCGGCGGCCAACAGGAAGACGCGGAAGGGATGCATGTCGGATGCGTGCAATGCATTTATGGACGCGGCCTGTTGCAGTCCCAGACACGCGGCCAGTGCGAGCGCCTGCATGCGCCCACCCATTGGCCCCTGTTTGTGATGTTTGTCAAGAGGCGACATGAACAACCTGGGAGGCAGCCCGTGGCGCGAGATAGCCAGTGTGTCGGGCAACGGACCCTCGCTATCAAGGTTGCCCTGTTGTCTGTTGAACAGATCAAACGAGACCGTTGGTTCGCCGCCCCAGATGATTAATTGCGCACCGTCGTGCTCACGCGCCGTACGCACCGCAAGCGCAGCAATTATGTGCCCAAGCGTTTCGGCTTCGCCCGTCATGGGTTCGTCCACGACGGTTACCTGAGCAATTCCCAACTCTCGGGCTTTTTCTGCCATCGCGACACAGGCGTCGCGGTTGCGCGCGACCACGGTGAAGTCGACCGTGCTGAACGCGGTATGCGAACCGGCTGGAGGACGAACGGCGGTGCCTGGGTCGCCCTGCAAACCGAGCGCTTCCGCCAACTCGCGCGGAATCTCGGCGCGCAGATTGTACGCATCCAGCAGGGCGAGAAACTCTGCGTCGCTCAGAGGATCGGGCGAACACGGACCCGAGCCAATCACAGCGGGATCGTCCCCAATGACATCGGACACCGCGAACACCGGAATGTCCGTCGCGCCGTGTTCGTACAACGCGACCGCGAGTCGTCCCGCGCCCCAGCGCAGCAGTCGGCGACGTATGGCATTCATTTCGTGAATGGCCAGTCCGTGGCGATGTAGTGTGCCGACCAGTTGCATCAACAGCTCATGCGCGGGAACGGCGTGTCCCAACGCGTCGCGCAATTCATCACATGGGGCCGCGCACAAGGACGTTGCGCCGCCCGAAATGAGTACCAGGGCAATGTCCCCGTCCAATACGTCTTTCACTTTGCGTGCAATCACATCGGCGGCCGCAAGTGAGCCAATGTCGGGCACCGGATGATCGCCAACGCGTACTTCCAGCGTGGACGGAAGGTTCCCGCCCTGTTCCGGTGCCGCGTCAAACGCGGGAGCGGCCGCGACCACGACAACGCCGCCCACAACGGGAATGTGCGATTCGGTGAGCGCGGCGGCCGCGCCTGCCGTCATGGTGGCGCCAGCTTTGCCCAGCGCAAAAATGTGCACGCGATTTGCCGGGTTGGTGCCCGACACCGCAATCCATTCGCGCACTGCGTCACGCGTGCGTAGAAACGGATTCGCGCCCTGCACGGCCGCTTGATGCAAGGCGGTGAGCAGGGCGCGAGGTCTTTCCAGCAGAAAATTCGGCAAACGTCGTGCAGTTACACGAAACCGGGCCGCAACACGAATTGATGCGGTCGCTGTCTACTTCATGCCAGCCGCTTTATCGATGGCCGCACCGAGCTCGGTGTACGCGGTCGCATCGAGTTGCTTGAACGGTGACGCGACGTAGGCAATTTTTCCGTCGGGTGCAATGACGTACAGGATGCGGCTGTGCACCGCGCGCCCCGTGTTGGCCCCGTACTTCGCGCCAACCGATTTGTCTTCGTCGCTGCCAAACAGGAACGGGAATTTTGCGTCCTTCGACCATGATGTGAGCGCGGTGTCTGCGTCGGTGCTGATACCAACCAGCGTAACCTTCTGTCCGCCGTTCATGAGCGTCGCATACTGATCGCGATACGATTCCATCTGCACCGTGCAACCGGTGGTGCGGGCCTTGGGGAAAAACGCGAGGACGACCGTTTCGCCTTTGTGCTCGGACAGTTTGAACGGTTTGGCGAGCACGCCCGTGGCGTTCACCGCTTCGATGGTGAAGTCGGGTGCAACAGCTCCAACGGCCAGATCGCCCGCACCGGGTTGCGCCTGTGCCGTCACGGAAGAGGGGCCGAGCAAGGCGGCCGAGGCGCACGCCACGGTGACGGCGCGGAACGCTGCTGAGCGGGAAACACTGAACATGGAATAACTCCGATAGGATTGACGCGGCCAGCTGAGGCTGGTGCGGCGGGGTGGGGCCGCCTTAAAAATACTCCATCCTGCGGCCGTTGGGGACTGGTTACCGCCCCACCACCATGCGAAGAGCGGCCGGAACTATTTCGACCGTCACCGAACGGCTCAAGGCTTGCCGGAACTCTCCGTCTGCCTGATACACCGGAGGGCTTGAAAATTGTACGGACCACCGCGTGCCGCGTTGCAGGGTCACCTCTGGCAGGCGGGTGTGGCGGGCCCTGAGGGCCCGACCAAAGATAACGACCCGACGCCAGGACGAGGCCTCTCCAATGAGCACGGCGTCGAGCACGCCATCGGAAATGGAGGCGTCGGGCGCAATGCGGTACGTACTGCCAAACCAACTGCCGTTGGCAAACACCATGGTGAGCCAGCGACCACTGGTGGGCCGTGTGTCGCTGGCATCGTCGGACGTTATGGCACGGCCGGCCAACTCCACGGGGAACGAGCGGTGCGAAATGGCCGCGTCAAAACCCCGATACTGAAAGAGTTGCTGCAGGGCAATGATGGTGTACACGGATTTTCCGCGCCAACGAACGGGTTGCTGAGTTCGAGCGACCACTTCGGCGTCAAAGCCAAAACCGCCGGAATTGAGAAACACGGAGTGGTCGATACGACCTGCGTCGACGGCTCGCGATAGTTGTGCGGCAACCAGTGCCGCCATCGCGCGATAGTCGTGAATGGGTGCCCCCAGCGATTTCGCGAAGTCGTTACCGGTGCCGGCGCCGAAAATTGCGAGTGGCACCGACGATTTTTGGCGCACCAGTTCGCACGCGACCTGGCTGATAGTGCCGTCGCCGCCAAGTACGGCAAGTGTTGTCGCGCCCTGTGCGAGTGCTTCGCGCGTACAGCGCGCCTCGTCGCCGCGGTTGGTGGTCAGCATGACCGTTACGTCACCAACAGATTCCAACGCAGCACGCGCCGCAGGAATTAATCCGGCGGCGCGTCCAAAACCTGCGGCTTCGTTCGCTATGAGAAAGACCGGCGTATGCGCCTACCGTGCCATCAGCGAACGCAGCACATACGGCAAAATGCCGCCATGCCGGTAGTACTGCATTTCTTCCGGCGTATCGATGCGCGCACGCGCCTGAAATTTGCGCGTCGTGCCATCTGGCGCCATGGCGCTGACCGTGAGCACGGCTCGTGGCGTCAATGATGGATCCATGCCTTCGATGGTGTACGTCTCAAAACCCGTGAGCTCGAGCGACTGCCGTGTTTCGCCATTGGTGAACTCCAGCGGAATGACGCCCATGCCCACCAGATTTGAACGATGGATGCGTTCGAAACTTTCGGCAATGACGGCGCGCACACCAAGCAGCATGGTGCCCTTCGCGGCCCAATCGCGTGACGAGCCGGTACCGTATTCCTTGCCCGCGATGACAATGAGTGGCGTCTCGGCTTGCTGGTACGCCATGGCCGCATCAAAAATGGCGACGGGTTCGGCACCGGGCGCGGTGGCGGTCCACCATCCTTCCTTGCCACCGGTCAGTTCGTTCTTGAGCCGAATGTTCGCGAACGTGCCACGCATCATGACTTCATGATTACCGCGACGTGCGCCGTACGAGTTGAAGTCCTTTTTCTCAACGCCCAGCGACTTAAGCCACACGCCGGCCGGTGACGCCGCGGCAATGGAACCGGCCGGTGAGATGTGATCGGTGGTGATGGAATCGCCGAACATCCCCAACACGCGCGCGCCCTCGATGGCGAGAATGCCGGGCGGGTTCATGGTCATGCCTTCGAAGTACGGCGGGTTCTTGACATACGTACTCTGGTGGTTCCACGCGTACTGCTTGCTGCTGGTGGCGGGAATTTTCTGCCAATGTTCGTCGCCACCAAAGACATTGGCGTACTGCGTGAGGAACTGGTCTCGCTTGACCGATGACAGAATGGTGTCTTCCACTTCCTGCGCGGATGGCCAGATGTCCTTGAGAAACACCGGTCCGTCGGTGCCTTCGCCCAGTGGTTCGGTGGCCAGGTCGATATCCATCTTGCCGGCCAGTGCATATGCCACCACCAGCGGCGGCGATGCGAGATAGTTGAAACGCGTTTGCGGATTGACTCGACCTTCGAAGTTACGATTGCCTGACAACACGGCCGACACGTGCAGCTTTCCGGAGTCGATGGCTTCGCTGATGGACGTTGGCAGCGGACCGGAGTTCCCGATGCAGGTGGTACAGCCGTACCCCACCACGTTGAAACCGAGGGCATTGAGCGACGTCATGACGTCAGCTTTGTTGAAGTAGTCGGTCGCCACCTTGGAACCTGGGGCGAGCGATGTCTTCACCCACGGTTTTGTTTTCAGACCTTTGGCCACTGCGTTGCGCGCCAACAATCCGGCCGCGAGCATGACGCTCGGATTGGAGGTGTTGGTACACGACGTAATGGCCGCAATCACCACGTGGCCGTGTTTCAGCCGGAAGTGCTCTCCGCGATACTCGCAGTGCACGCCTTCGTCCAGCGTGACGACGGGTCCGCCTTCCGACACCATTTCGGCCACGTCCACGGCCAGTTTGGTGGTGGGAGCAGTGGCCGACGGTGCCGTGACCGGCGACAGCGCTAACTGCGCAGCCAACGCATCGCGATACATCTGTTTTGACTGCGAAAGTGGCACGCGGTCCTGCGGACGTTTCGGTCCGGCCAGACTTGGCACCACGGTGCTCAAGTCGAGTTCGAGCGTGTCGGTGAAGAGGGGATCGGGCGTCTCGTCGGTGCGGAAGAGTCCCTGAGCTTTCGTATACGCCTCGACCAGCGCCACCTGTTCGTCGCTGCGTCCGGACAGGTGCAGATATTTCAGTGTTTCGGCATCAACCGGGAAGAAGCCCATGGTCGCACCGTATTCAGGCGCCATGTTGGCAATAGTCGCGCGATCGGCCAACGCGAGCGATGACAGGCCAGGCCCGTAGAACTCGACAAACTTTCCAACGACTTTTTTCTTGCGCAGCATCTCGGTGCAGGTGAGCACGAGATCGGTCGCGGTCGTGCCGGGGGGCAATTGGCCGTGCAGCTTGAATCCGACGACTTCCGGAATCAGCATCGAGACGGGTTGTCCAAGCATCGCGGCTTCGGCTTCAATGCCACCGACGCCCCAGCCCATCACGCCCAGACCGTTGATCATGGTCGTGTGCGAGTCGGTGCCAACCAGTGAGTCGCAGTACGCCAGCGTTTCGTCGCCCTGCGTGGACGTAAAGACCACCTGGCCCAGGTACTCGAGATTCACCTGATGGCAGATGCCGGTTCCGGGCGGAACGACGCGGAACTGATCGAGCGCCAGTTGGCCCCACTTGAGGAATTCGTAACGTTCCTGATTGCGCTCAAACTCAAGTTCCGTGTTGATGAGAAACGCGGCGTCGGTGCCGTATTCATCAACCTGCACGGAGTGGTCAATGACCAGGTCGACCGGTTGCAGCGGATTAATTCGCGTCGGGTCACCGCCCAGCGCCACCATGGCGTCGCGCATGGCGGCCAGATCGACGACGCAGGGCACGCCGGTGAAATCCTGCAGCAACACGCGCGCGGTACGAAAGGCAATTTCCTTGTCGACGGGCGCTTTGACATTCCAGCGCGCCAGCGTCTCGATGTCACCGCGTTTCACGAACGCGCCATCTTCTCCGCGCACCAGGTTTTCCAACAGCACACGCAACGAGAACGGAAGCGTTGTCGAAATACTTCCCTCAATCTGATCCACCGGGGCAAGATGGAAATACACATACTGGCGTCCGCCAACGGTAAGTTGCGCGCGGCTGCCGAACGAATTGGGATGGGCCATGAAGACGGTGGGGTCCGGCGAATGACAGCCCCAAGGGCCGCCGTTTGCGTTCAGGACTGAGCCACTCATCGCGCCTTGGAAGATTCCCCGCCCGTTCAGCCGAAAAAGCCGAACGGCCTGTGGGAGCCCAGGATCCGATGAGGCTATGCCAAATATCGGCAGCGGCCACGCTGGACGCTACGACCTGGCGGTGACACGTCCCCCTGGTTCCTCGGCTCTCATCGCTCTACTGCGCCACACCATGTGGACCGCAGGAAATTCGTGGCCTCACGCGCTCCGCGCCGTCAGATCCTCCGGCTGCACCACTTCCCCCGCTGCCGGCGTCGCATGAATGGCGTCAACGGGACAATACCGCACGAAATCCCCATCGGCGGGTGACCAGTCGTGCAGCTGCGTAATGGGGTAGGCTTTGCGCTGATCATCCAGCGCCATGATGTGCGGCGCCCGCGCCACGCACATGGCGCAGCCGGTGCAACGGTCGCGATCGACCGAGACTTGCATGCGCTTGCGGGGGAAAATTCCGCCAGGAGCCCGCAGCAGTGCATCGAGGTGCGGCAACGCATTACGCATACTTTCGTATCCGCAATTGATCAGCTCTTCGGTGTGGCCGAATTTGAACCAGCCGATGTGGGAAACGGGCGGTCGCACCAGCAACATGGGTGGAGACGACCAGTGCTCTAACGCGTGTTGCTGTTGCGCATGCATCATGACCGTGGCGGCGCGCATGAACACGGCCGCGAACCCCGACGACCCAATGCCGGTGGCGGCCGGCATACTCCCCATGGCGACCCCGACATCCACCGCGATCAGGGCATCGACCCCCATCGCCGCGATGGCGACCGGCAGGTTGTCGGTGGTGCCCCCATCAACGCAGGTCCGATTGTCCACCCGACCGGGCGGGAAAAATCCGGGCAGCGCGCAGGACGCATACACCGCATCGCGAATGCGCGCATCGCGCAGGCCGGGCCGGCCGAACACCACGGGGATGCCGCGTTCGATGTCCACGGCCGTCACGAGCAGCGGCACATCCACATCTTCAAAAGTGCCCTCAGGCGCGATTTCCTCGCACAAGTCGCGCAGCGGACTTTCGAGGTAAATAGACGGAGCCAGCATGCGCTCGAGCAGCATGGCCATATGGTTGATGCGAAACAGGTCTTTGCGCTTGAGACGCAAGGCGCGTTCGACCATGCTCTCGACGGACAACCCGCCTGCCACACCGGCGGCAATCAGGGCGCCGATGCTCGACCCCGAGTACACGCGCGGGCGCACGCCAGCCTCCTGCAGCGCGCGCAAGGCGCCGAGGTGGGCGAACCCCTTCAGGGCGCCGCCTCCAAGAACCACGCCTATACGGGGCCGGGTGCGGGGGCGCGTAGTGGGACCGTTGCTCATGAACCGCCACAAAACTCGGAAACAAACGGTGCAAGTTGCGCCAAACGGAGAGCTCCGGCGTGACCGCCCTTGAGAATAATCGCGGGAGGATGATTGACCAGAGTGGCGACCGGATCAGCCTAAATGACAGTGCGTCATAGGTTTCCGGGCACAAGACGCAACGCCGGCGCCCGGTCATCTGGCCGAGGGGTCCCACGAACCTGCGCGGCATCCGACCACGCATTTCTGAGGGTGCCGAGGCGTCGTGCCGGTCCGACAAAGTCGCCGTCGGCCAACGCGCGCTCACACCAGACAAAAATTCCATCAAACCCCAGCGACTCTGGCGACTGCCCCTCGTGGGACGCCCGGAGCAGCGCGAGGGCCCGATTGGCAGCCGATGCGTCGCTCACTTCGCAGGCATGGATGGCCCGGTCGTACGCGCGCAGCACGCGAAGCAGTGGGTTCCGGACGGTATAGTCGAGGGTCATGGGGCAGTGAGCAGGTAAGGTGGCTTGGGTTACATGATCGGCGGGCAGCCCATGAGACTTGAGCAAAATTCGAGGGGAGAATCGCGTCTGACAGAGTGGCGTGATATTCTCCGCCCATGTCGAAACCCACCGATACTCTGCTGCGCTTTCGCGAAGAATTCCCGATTCTCGCGACCTCCACCTATCTGGTCTCGAACTCCCTGGGGGCCATGCCCGCAAGAGTCGGAGACGAACTCGCTACATACGTGGAGCAATGGGGAACGCGAGGCGTTCGGGCGTGGGCCGAGGGGTGGTGGGAGATGCCCGTGTCCATGGGAAACCGCATTGCCCCGCTCATTGGCGCCGATCCGGGGGAGACGGTCATGGTGCCCACCGTGACGCAGGCCATGTCCTCGGTGCTGTCGGCGCTCGATTATCCGGCGGATCGGAACGAGGTCGTGATGACGGCACTGGATTTTCCGTCGGTGCGATATGCGTACGACGGGCTGGCGCCCCGCTTCGGGGCGAAAATTGTCGAAGTGCCGTCTGACGATGGCTTGAGCATCGACCTCGATCGACTGCTGGCCGCGATTACCGAACGCACCCGTTTGGTTGCAGTGTCGCACGTGTTGTTTCGAAGCGCGTTTATCCAGGACGCCGCCGCTATCTGCCGTCGTGCACACCAAATGGGCGCGCTGGTGGCCCTGGATGCCTATCACAGCGTCGGAGTGATTCCCGTTGACGTGAAAGCGTTGGGCGCGGACTTCCTCGCGGGAGGCGTGTTGAAATGGTTGTGTGGAGGCCCCGGAGGCTGTTTCCTGTACGCCGCCCCGGAAATGAGTGACCGGTTCGCACCGGCCATCACCGGATGGCAGGCGCATGCGCATCCGTTTGCGTTCGACAACGCGATGGAACCGGCACCAGGCGGGTGGCGTTGGTTGGGCGGCACACCGACGGTACCGGCGCTTTTTGCGGGATTGGCGGGACCAGCCATTATCGCAGACGCTGGACTGGTGAACATTCGCGAGAAAAGTGAGCGGCAAACGAAGTGGCTCATTGACCAGGCCGACGCGCGCGGCTGGAACGTCGTGGCGCCCCGCGATGCGGCGCGTCGTGGAGGCACCGTCGCGTTCAACACGCCACAGGCCGCCGAAGTGGCCCGGGCACTGCTGGCCCGCGATATCGTCATCGACTTTCGACCAGGCGCGGGCATTCGGGTGGCGCCGCATTTCTACACGACCGATGCCGAACTGGAGACCTGTGTGGCTGCCATTGACGAGATTCTCGAAACGCGCGCCTGGACCGCTTTTGTCGGGCAGAAAAGCACCGTAACTTGAAAACATGCGCGGTGCGCGTCAGGATACCCGAGCCCCAGAGCCTTTATGATCTCGCCAACCAGTCAGCCCCCCAAAAAGGTTCGCAAACAGTACGCCAACAACACGTATCCGCTGGTCGTGCTCAAGTTCGAGGACGGTCATGAGATCAAGATTTATCAGGGCACGGGCAAGGTGTTCGATGCCTGGAACGGCGAAACGGTAAAAATTCTCGCGGTGCACGACACGACGTCCAAGGAGTGGGATTTGCTCGAAGCGCGCAAAGTGGATCAGTTCGAAGACGCCAAGGGGTAATACGCACACTTCGCGTTTGCGACATTCCAGTTCGGTCCGGGCCGCACTTCAGCGCGGCCTTCCGCTCGTGGCCCTCGAAAGTTCCGTACTCGCGCAGGGATTGCTTCCGCCGCACAATCGCGCCGCGGCAATTCGGATGGCCGACGCCATTGTGGCTCGTGGCGCGGCCCCTGCCATCACCGCGGTCGTGCGCGGAGTGCCGACCATCGGTCTCGAACCCGATGAGCTGGAGCGGTTTCTGGCGCGAGACGAGGTGCGTAAGGTGTCCGCGCGAGATTTGTCGCATGCCATGCTCACGGGAGCCGATGGCGCAACCACCGTTGCCGCGACGCTGGCCCTGTGTACACTGGGCCACGTGTCGGTGTTTGCGACCGGTGGCATTGGCGGCGTGCACCGCAACGCACCGTATGACGAATCGGCCGACCTGGCCGAACTTGCACGTTCACCGGCAATTGTCGTGTGCGCGGGAGCGAAGTCGATACTCGACCTGCCAGCCACGCTTGAACGACTGGAGACGCTGGGCGTGTCGGTGGTGGGTTTCCGCACGAACGAACTTCCTGGATTTTTCACCTCGCACACCGGAATTCGGCTGGACCACAGCGTGCAGTCGGCCAAGGAAATTGCCGAACTGTGGCGTCATCACCGGTGGCTGGAGCGGCCGGGTTCTCTTGTTGTGATGCACCCGCCACCGCCAGCGTTTGCATTGGATGCCCAGGTGGTAGAGGCCGCAACCGCCGTGGCGCTTGAGCGAGCCACAGCGCACCATGTGTGTGGCGGTGCGGTCACACCATTTCTACTCGCCGAGGTCGAGCGTCGTACGGAGGGGAAGTCGGTGGTGGCCAACCTTGCACTCCTCGAAGCAAACGCCGCATTGGCCGCCGATATCGCCGTAGCCCTTGCGGGCACTTGACAACACCGTGCACGAGGTTCCATCCGTATTGAGAACTCAGAGCGAAAAACAGTGCTGTCAGGGAGTTGAACTTCATGGCAAGCGTACGGTACTATCCATAAACCCGCTCGCTCCGGAGGATCGATAAGCAATGCCCACTCCGTTCCTGAGTTCCGAGGAGTACGACGAGCGCGCACACGCCCTGTACAACGAAGGGCAGTACGATGAGGCGCTCGCAGTACTTCGCGAAGGACTGACCCTATATCCGCAGGCCGTAGAACTGCACGTCGGCATCGGTTACGCACGCCTGGCGCGCGACGAGTATGTGTGGGCGCGCAAGAGTTTCGAAGAAGCACTAATGCTCGATGCCGAGCACGAAGACGCGTTAGCTGGCCTGGGCGAGACGCTGCTCAAGTTCGGGCAGCTTGAAATGGCCACGAAAGCATTCGAACGGACCGTCGAGCTGGGATACGACGACGACCTCGACCTGATGCTGCAAATTGGTCGCGCGCAGTTTCGCGAAGGGCTGCTTGACGGCGCGCTCGCGTTTTTCGAACGCGCCGTGGCCATCGCCCCCGACTCGGCCGAGGCCGCCGCTTGCATCGGGTACGCGCAGCATCGCCTGGGACACGAAGTGGAGGCCGTGGCGGCGCTGCACCGCGCGCTGTCCATCGAATCGGATTTTGGCGAAGCACGGGTCTACCTGGCCAACATTTTCTACGATTCGGGCGACATGGACGCCGCGTTGGCCGAATTTGAAAAAACCACCGCGGAAGATCATTGGGACGAGCTTGGAATTTGGCGTCTCATGGAGCTCAAGAAATCCGCGTACCAACTTGACGACAACGACGGCGAGCTCAAGGTGTGGGAGGAACGGCTTGCCGAACTCGCCGGTGAACCCGACGCAGTTGAAGAGTTGCTGGCCGAGGTGGAGCAAAAGGTAATGGAAGAGGAAAACATGTCCTTTGCCGAGGCCGAAGAGCCGTTGGACACGCTGGGCACGCTCATATCATCCCTCTCGGCTCCGACGGCGGCTGATTCCATCACATCTGGACTGGCCAGCGAAACCGGGCACCGCGTGTTGCTGGATGACGGCCGCACGGTAGACGGCACGTGGGAGGAAATCGTGCAGTTGCTGCGTGACGAACGAAACGCCGCGTTGCCCATCAAGGAATTCATGGCGTCCGAATCGCGTCGGCAGTACGGAGCTACGGGCGCGGACATTTCCACGTTTAACGCCGAAGCATTTATTCGCGGTAGCGCGCGGGCTGGCTTGTTACGCATCGTACGGTAATGCAGCCCCACCCGCAGTGAGCGAATTTGCGCCGAACACGACGCGCGCATCCCTGGAGGTTGCGCGCGTTGCGTTAGGACGCATGATTGGCGACCCGCCGCCGAGTGACGCGCCCCGCGCACTGCCTGTGACCATGGCCGCGCGGGCCAGCGACGCATGGAAAGGCGTGGAACAAGTGCTGCGCTCGCTCACGGGCCGCGGTGAATTGGCGGGGCAGGCATTGCTGGCGGAAGCGCGGCGCCTGGACGTGTTGGATATGGAAAGCACACATGCGTTGGTTGCGCTTCGTGAATGGGTGGAACGCACGCTTGCTCCGGGCAGTGCCGCGCAAATGTTGACGCTGGCGCCAACGGAGGCCGAAAAGGAAGTCGCGCGCCAGGCAATGGCGGTGCTCGACCGCGTGTCGGGAATTCCGCGAAGCTCCGCTTCATTGACTGACCGTGGCGAATTGCCGTCCAACAACTCGCGCATCCCCGCACAGCCAGCGTCGCCCGCACCATCGCCGTGGGCACCACAACCGGCCGGCGAAGCCACGCCGTCCGCACTGACCAACCGCTTGTCTCCGCGCGCATTGGAACGCACGCAACGGGCGAATGATGCGATCAGCGTGACTACCCCCGACGGCGCCGACTTTGTCCGGTTGGAGCCAGACAAGCGCTCGCGTTCCAGCGCGCGGATCATGGCAGCAGTGGTGGGGATAATTGTGTTGGGTGGTGCTGGTGCATGGGTCGCGCTCAAGGACCGCGTCGGCGGGTCATCCGACGCGACCGAGCAGGGTGCAGCAGCGTACGCGCGCGGTTCGAAAGAAGCGGCGCGACTGGCCTTTGTGCAGGCGCTGGAAAAAAATCCGAATGATGTGCGTGCGCTGACCTATCTTGGTCGCATCTCGCGTGAACTCGGTAATCTCGCAACGGCCCGGAAGTATCTGGAAACCGCCATACGAATCGATGACACAAACGCATTGGCCCTTCGGGAATTCGGCGCGGCCCTGCTGGCTGACCAGCAACCCGAACTCGCGCGGCGGTTTTATGTGCGCGCCATCGAAGCGAATCCGACAGACCGAATTGCCCAGGGGTTTCTGGGCTGCGCATTGATGAAGCTCGATCGAACAGAAGAAGCGCTGAAGTGGATGGCGCGCGCCGGCACTGGCGAATGGTCGGCCTGCACCAGCGGTACCCCGCAGGCAGCGCCACCGGTCTCGAAAGACTGAACTGGTACCGTGACATGATAAAAACTGTGGCGCCAGGCGCCCACGACGCGCTTGCGTGGCAGCAAAGCGTCATACGCGAAGTCTTACCCAACGGATTGACGCTGCTGGTGCGACGGGACACGTCCGCACCCGTCGTCGCCATTGTGACGCACGTCAACGCCGGCTATTTCGACGAGACCGACGACATGGTCGGCATCGCCCACGTGCTGGAGCACATGTATTTCAAGGGGACGCCCACGCGTGGTGTGGGAGCAATTGCCCGCGAAACCAAGGCCAACGGCGGCTATCTGAATGCGCACACCATTTACGACCACACCAGCTATTACACGGTGTTGCCGTCCAGCGCGTTCCTGAAGGGATTGGACATTCAATTCGATGCATACGCCAATTCGGTGATTGATGCCGGCGAATTGGCCCGCGAACTCGAAGTGATTGTGCAGGAAGCGCGGCGCAAGCGTGATACCGCGGGCGCGGTTGCCATCGAATCGCTATACGCGCTGCTGCACGACCATCATCGCATTCGCCGGTGGCGCATTGGCGAGGAGGAGGCGTTACGCACGCTCACGCGCGATCAGCTCATGGCGTTCTACCGGCACTGGTATCAGCCGTCCAACACCATCTTGTCCATTGTGGGGGATGTCGACCCTGACACGGTCCGTCAGGCCGTGCTCGACCGATACGGAACGCTGCCGACCGGAAATCCGCCGCACGTCGCAGGCCCGCAAGAGCGCAACGCGCCAACATTCCGCGTGCGTGAATGGACCGGCGATATTGCGCAGACACAACTTGCGCTGGGTTGGCGGACCCCGGCGTTGAATCATCCCGACACTCCGTTGCTGGACATGGCCGCGACCGCCATGGGGACCGGGCGCGCCTCGCGCCTGTATCGCGCCGCGCGCGAACGAGGGTTTGCGTCCAGCGTCGGCGCATATGACTACACGGCCGGTGACGTCGGCGTGTTTGTCGTGCAGGCCGAAGCACCGCCGCATTGCGCGCGAGAAGCGCTGCTGCAATTGTGGCGCGAAGTACAAGCCGCACGCGACAACGGACTGCGGCGTAGTGAAATCATGCGCGCACAGAGTGTCATCGAAGCGCGCTGGTTGCGGCGACTGGACAGCATGGACGGGCAGGCTTCGTTTCTCGCAGCCTGGGAGGCCGATGGCGGACTCGATCTGGCCAGTAACTACTATGATCGACTCATGTCGCTGTCAGTCACCGACGTTGAGGGGGCGCTAGCTCGACACCTGAACGGCGACAGCGTGTCGGTCATTGCGTATCGGCCCAGCGCGGTGGAACCGCTGGTGGAGAGTGCCGAGGAGCTTCGGGCGCTGTTACGGAGTGTGGAGGGCGGCGGGAGCAGTGTGCTGCCGCCACCAGCCACTCCCACACCAGCTCCGTTTCAGGCCATCAAACCCTCCGACATCATTCCGCGCGCACACGCTGAATCGGTGCAGAGCGGGGTGCATGTGTTCCGCACCGATTACGGAATTCCCGTGCTTGTGTTGCCGCGTCCGGGCTCGCTCATGACCAACGTTGGGGTGTTCGCGCGAGGCGGAGCGTGCGTCGAACCCACAGACCGCGATGGTCTTGCGCGGCTGGCGGTACAGACGTCGCTGAAAGGCACCCCCCGACGAAGTGGAGCCCGCATTGCAGAAGCCGCAGAAGAACTTGGCGGAAGCATTGGCGTAAGCGCGGGCGTCGAAAACGTTGGTTGGACGATGTCCGTTCCAACCCGACACCTCAGGGCCGCCGTCGAACTGCTGGCTGATGTGGTGCAGCGCGCCGAGTTTGCCGTGGACGCCGTACAGACCGAACGTTCCCTGGCTCTGGCCGAAGTGGAACGCCTGCGTGATGACATGTACCGGTGGCCGATGCGCCTTGCGACGCAGGCTGCGTACGGGTCGCATCCGTACTCGCACGCGGTTCTGGGCACCGAAACCTCGCTCAGCGTTATTGACGCGTCGGCTGTTCGCAACTTCCACGCACAACACGTGCTGGTGGGGCCGGTGGCGATTGGTATTGTCGGTGATGTGTCACCGTCGGACGTAGCGCAGTATGTGGCGCGGCAGTTTGACAATCTGGAATGGCGCGATGACGTGCCGCCCATGGCGCATCCCTGGCCGTTGGCCACCAGTACCCGGGAAGACACGCGCAACAAACAGCAAACCGCGCTCGCCATGTTGTTCGAAGGTCCCGGTCGCATGGATCCGTCGCGGTATGCCTCGCACGTGCTGAGTGTGATCGCGAGCGGGCTGGGCGGACGTTTTTTCGAGCAACTGCGCGACAAACAGTCGCTGGCGTACACGGTGGCCGCGTACGGGGTTGAGCGGCGATCGAGCGGCGCGTTCGCCGCCTACATTGCCACCGCACCCGAGCGGGAAGCGGAAGCCCGCGAAGGGCTGCTGAACGAGTTCGCGAAGCTGCGCGTCGAGCTGGTCAGTGACGAAGAGTTGCAGCGTGCCAAGACCTATCTCATTGGAACGCACGCTATCGCGCAGCAAAGTGGTGCGGCGGTGCTTGGCGATGTGGTCGACGCCTGGCTCTTTGGAACGGGCCTCGGAGAACGGGATTCGTTTGTGGCAGAGGTGCAGCGAGTGACCGCGCGAGATGTCCGTCTGCTGGCCGAGCGTTACTTCGACCCAAACCGTCGCGCCGAAGGAATCGTGCGCGGTACGGGCGCCTAGCTGCGATGGTGATGACCAGGACCGCGCTGGTTGTGGCGCTGCTACTCATCGCGTGCGGCGCCCGCGCCATCGATACTCCAGCTCGCACCGAAGGGGTCGACCCCGTGCTCGAAATGCGCGCCGATGGCGGGGAGGGTGGCATGCAGGACGTCGTCGGGCTTGCGGTGCGTGCAGACAGTTCGGTGGTCGTGGGCGACGCAGCCAATGCGCAGGTCGTTCACATTGCTCCCGACGGTCACGTGATGGGCCGTACCGGTCGCAAGGGCTCGCAGGCCGGTGAATACCAGCGACTGCAATGGGTGGGCATGTGCGATGACAGTTTGTTATACGTCCACGACATTGCGCTATCGCGCCTCTCCCTGTTAAGCGACAAGTTGGAGGGTTCGTACCTACGGACTATTCCCAGGAGTTTCGATTCGCGCGACATCGCCGGGTGTTTGCCTTCGTCGCGTCTGCTCATTCTGAACGATTCCGTTTCGGCTCGGGCCGTCGGGGTGTTTCGCCGGCCGTTGTCGCTGGTGCGCTTTGACGCGCGCACCGGGCGCGCGGACACGCTCCGCAAGTTTGCGGGCTTGCAAGTGAACTACGTGCGGCGTCTGGGCACCGCTATTGCCGTTCCAATGGGTGCCCGCACCCACGTTGCCATACACGGCGCGCAAGTGTTGGTGGCTGAAAGTGATCGCGATTCGCTGTGGCGTTACGACGGCAACGCCTGGAGTAGCGTCGCGCTGGCAAAGCTGCCGGCCGCGCAAACTTCCACCGCCGCCGACGACAAACGCGCGCGACTGGCGCTGGGGTGGGCACCGCGCACTCCGCAAGACCGCGCTTTCGCGCCGGCACTGTTGGCCGAGACGCAAACCGCGCGCGTGGCGCCGCGAATTGACGGATTGGTGGCCAGTAGCGACGGCACCGCGTGGATTGCGCTCAAGCCCGACGCAAACGCCGAACGGGCATGGATTCAGTACGACGCAAAAGGCCAACAGACCGGTCGCACGCATTTCGGGTGGACCTTCGAGCCGCGTGAAGTGCGTGGCGCAACCTGGTGGGGCGTAGAACGTGACTCGATTGGAGTGGAGACGGTGGTTCGGTATCGGGTCGACACTGCCCGAGGGACGGCGAACGGGCAACTGCCTGTAAAGGATTAGTCGCGGAAGACTGCGGTTGAACTGCGGAAAATATGACGCGCGCGTGGTGGGTTGATCGACATCAGGCGGGTAAGGGATTTTTTATTGAAACTGCGCCCGAATGGCAAGGCTCGGCCTTGCGCTCGGCGCGTCGTTCGCCGTGCCAGGTCCGGTTGCGGTTGAAGATTTGGCGAAAACGTCAGCGCGGTCCCGTCGCCGCGTTCTTGAGCCCGCGCGATGCCCGCGAAACCACGCCGACCACATGGCGCAGGCGCCCATCCGCCGCTCGCAAGCCGATGGCTGCGTCATAGTCACCCGCGTCTCCCAGAATGGCGGCCGTAATCCATGGTCGACGCGTTCCCCACGCCAGCGAATGCATGATCGCCGCCGTTTGCGCCGCATCACCGTGCGCGCGCGGCAATCCCCCCACTTCCATGAGCCAGTGCCTGGTGCCGGGCTTGAGTGAATCGGCCGACTGCGCGTGCCAGCGATCAAAGGCGCGCAATCGCGCGTCCACCGATGGCAGTCCCGCGAACGACGGATACGCGACCACTCCCAGCACCCGAACCGGTGATGCCCTGGATGCGGCCCATTGATAAATCGCGCTATCGCGTGCATCCACGCGCGCAGCGGCCCAACCCAGCGCCGTGCGCGGTCGAACGCGCTGAATGACGCTGGCGGTGCTGGACAACATGGTTCGCCACCACTGCAAATCCGGTTCGGTCGCCGGCAACAGCGCGGGCAACGGCGCACGCCACGCGGGAATGAGCACATCCGGACGCACGCGCTGCAAGACACGCTCAATCGATGCCAGTCGTTGCGCCCCGTTCGGTGCGCCCGGCGAACGCGCGAGTTCCAGCGCAATGGTCAGCGTGGTGCTGCTGTCGGATCGCCACGGTTCGAGCACTCGTGACAGGGAATCGAGGGCAGCCTGGCGCGTGGCCTTTTCGGTGAGGACCACCAGCACCACGCGCGCGCCAAGGGTGTCAGCCAGTTTGTTGTCGGCGCGCACCTGCCGCGGCGATGGCGCGCGGTCGAGGCGCGAGTACATGCGTACTCCAATTGCGAAGTCGTTGGCGGGTCGCTCTTGCATGCGCACACCGATCGCCGCGTCGTAACTGCGAATAGCGCCAACCGCCGACGGCCACTCCATCAGCAGCAGCGTGGTGACTGCGGTTGCGGTGATGGTGAGCAGGGCGCGCACGCCAGCGCTGGCCTTCCAACGTGCGGGAAACGCCGGGGCGATGATGGGAACAAGGATCGCCAGCGGTGACACCAATGCCGCTCGCCCGGCCGCGTACCCGGAAATGGCATCGCGCGCCGCGACCGCGCCCTGCAACCAAACCGGGGCATTCCCGTTGATCGATGCGATATAGTCGCTCATAGCGACGGCGGCGACGCACAGATTGTACACCAGCAATGGGACGCCTACTGCGGGCGTGACGAGCCGAGCAATCAGCGCGTACGCCACTTGCAGGGCGAAACTGGTAGTGAGCAGCGGCCAGATCCACGCGATGCCCGCCATGGTACGGGCGGTACTCTCCAGCACAGTAGCCATCGCTACGAGGGCAGCCGGGGCGACCAGCAGCCCGCACAGGCCAGAAAGCCTGGCAAAGGGCTTGGGTGCCTGCTTTTGCGACGCAATCCAGCCGGCGAGCAAAATGTCCCACAACAGGACGGCCAGGCCGAGGACCAGCGGTATGACGGCGAGACGTTCTACCGGGATTGCCATGGGGTGACGATAATGGCGTTCGCGAAGTGCTGGCACCCCGTACTGGAGTTGGGGTAACTTCCCTCCATGCCGGAATCACGCATCCTCACGCTGCCCAATCTCGTCTCCTCGTCACGGGTCATGCTGGCGTTCGGATTTATTGCGTACGACGCGGTGCCAACGCGACTGGCGCTCATTGGCATTGCGTCGCTGACCGATTTCCTGGATGGATGGATTGCGCGCCGCACGAAAGTCACGAGTAAGCTTGGTGCACTGATCGATCCTGTTGCCGATCGGTTTTTTGTGCTCAGCGTGGTCATTGCGTATTTGATTGGCGGCCAACTCCACCCCTGGCAGGCCATCGCGATCATGTTTCGCGACGTGATGTCGGTGATCGGATTTTTTGTGGCGCGCAACGTCAGTTGGTTGCGACCCATTCCGTTCATGGCGAGGCCAGTTGGGAAAGTGGTGACGGTGGGCCAGTTGGTCGCGTTTCTCGCGGTGCTGCTGCAACCGACGTGGGTGAACGCCATTGTCGTCGTTGTCGCGGTGCTCGGCGTGGTGGCGACAGTGGACTACACGCTCATGCTGTGGCGGGAACGGACGCCGAAGCACTTGAGGGTATAGCAGGGGCGCGCAAGGATTCGGTGGGCAACAATTCCGGATTAGCAACTGCAGGATTGAGTGTTCGGGAACTGCAGCGTTCAGGGTTCAGAGTTCGGGGTTCAGCAACGGCAGTGTGTGCCGCTGCGGACTCGCCGACGGTCCAGGGGTCAGGAACCACAGTGTTCAGTGGACAGGGCGCGTCCCTGTCACAACGGTAATCTCCCGGACCCCTGAACCCCGCCGTTGCTGAATCCTCTTCCATCTCCAGCTCAATGCAATGCACCCTTCAGTTGCTGAACCCTGAACCCTGAACGCTGAACGCTGCTGTTCCTGAACCCTGATTTCTGAAGTTCCTGAACCCTGACCCTGACCCTGACCCTGACCCTGACCATGACCCTGACCCCTGACCCTGACCCCTGACCCCCGCAGTTCCCAAACCCTCCCCACTTCCAATTCCTGACCTTCAGCAACTC
>Ga0105047_10000066_pt1 | contig 133328 bp, 89 predicted proteins | sample MAT04_FD_78384 | JGI IMG/M metagenome (GOLD analysis project Ga0105047, IMG submission 78384) | Freshwater microbial communities from Lake Fryxell liftoff mats and glacier meltwater in Antarctica - MAT-04 (megahit assembly) | ecosystem: Environmental > Aquatic > Freshwater > Ice > Liftoff...
ACTGACGCTCCCTCGCTCGTCGAAATCGACCTTATACTCGACGCGGCATGAAATAACCCCCGGCGAGCGGAGTGGCGTGAGCCCTCCGAGGCACATGCGTTCAAATCGGTAGGCTCACACCCACCGCTCGCCAATTCACCTCAATGAAGACCGCGTAAACTATAGATCTGACCTCTCAGAGTTGAATCCGTGCGATGGACGCTCGCAAATCTCGCCAGCCTCCCCTGTTTGCTTACTTTACAAAATCATGCATTCACAATTTCAAAGGAACCATGCAAAACCGTTGCTGTGATTGGATTGCGTTGCTATAAGTCCTCAACCAGCAAACCTTTGTGTTCGGACTGTTGAAGTCCGGGCGGTTCTGAATTGACTCGATTTTGGAGAATACAAACGTGAGCGATAGTGAGAACGGACCAGAACAGGAAGTACAGCAGACGCAGGAAGTGGTTGTGACGGATGCTGATGCGAATGCTGGCTATGCGAATTTCTGTCGAGTGTCCAGCACTCCGGAAGAATTGATCCTGGACCTGGGCCTTAACCCAACGCCGTATGCCACGGGCAGGGTGGAAGTGAAGGTAACTCAGCGAATTATCCTGAATCATTACACAGCCAAGCGACTGTGGAGTGCGTTGTCAATGGCGCTGCAGCGACATGAACAGGCGTTCGGCGTTCTGGAGACAGACGTTCGCAAGCGCGTGAAAGCTCAGCCGAATTCCTAGTAATTCATAGCCCGAGTCCTGTAGAATCTTTGAGGCTTAGCATCGCAGCGATGCTAAGCCTTTTTGCTGGTGCTTCGTGCATCTTCTATTCCAGGATCGTGACGGACCACCTACCACGGCTGTGCAACGGGTCTCTCCCGGGCTTCAGAGATTCGATTCAACCAGAGTTTTCATTGAAGACGTAACCACAATGATAGATCCCCCATCCCCGGACGAACCTTCTGACGAGCCGTCCGAAAACGAAGGCCCACAAAGCCAGGAAATCCGCCATTCGCATATTGGTGCTCTTGTACCATCTCATGTTGCTCGCGGAGTTTTCACAACCGGTGCCGTAGTCCTTCAGGGGCAACATGAATTCATCATCGACTTTCTTCTCCGAATGCAGCAGCCGCAGCAGGTTGTTGCGAGAATAGTCATGCCACCCGCAGTTGTGAATCAGTTCATTCTGGCGCTGCAGGAGAACATCCATCGCTATGAAGATCGCTTCGGAGCGATCCACATGCCGGTAATTCCGAATCAAAACCAGCAGCAGCGGCAGTCGGCTCAGGATCTTTACGAATCACTGAAAATCAGCGACGACGTGCAATCCGGAACCTATGCCAACGCCGTCATGATCGGTCACTCGCCTACCGAATTCTCGTTCGATTTCATCACTACGTTCTTTCCAAGGTCATCGGTTTCCCAGCGAGTCTTCATGGCCTCTGCGAATGCTCGGCGGTTGCTGGATTCGATGATCCATTCATTTCAACAGTTTCAGGAACGCCTTCGCAACCCCCCGCCACCGCCAGACGACTACAACGCGCCACCGGATTTCAATACGCCCGAAGGTGACTGGCCTCCGGGGATGTAAGGATCGCTCCGTTTACTTCTGTGCTAAAGCTGCAGCCATGCGAATGGCTTCCACCATTCCTGCGGCGTCGGCGGGTGTGTCTGGATTCCAGGCTCGGTCGAATGCCGTGCCGTGCGTGGGGCTGGTGCGAATTATCGGAAGCCCCAGGGTAATGTTGACGGCAGCGTCAAAGCCGATCAGTTTCACAGGGATGTGCCCCTGATCATGGTACATGGCGATCACGCCGTCAAATTCTCCAGAGACGGCGCGGCGAATGAGCGTATCGACCGGTAATGGACCGATGACGGATTTTACTGACTCTCGACAGGCTTCTACGGCTGGCCTGATAGTTCGGGATTCTTCATCGCCGAACAGTCCGTTTTCTCCCCCGTGTGGATTTAACGCGCAAACCGCAATCGCGCGGCGATGGCAGTGAATGCGTTGCAGAAAATCGTCCATCAGCCGAATCTTGCCGGCGATCGAGTCAAGACTTAGCAACTGCGGCACACTCGCAACGGAAGTATGCAGCGTAACATGCGCGATACTCAGGCCGTTCAGGCGGGGCGGAAGATCTGAAGACGCTGTGCCTGTCTTCATTGGACGAATCAGTCGCCGCCATTCCGTAAGAGCCGATTCTGGTAAGTGCAGCATCATGGCAAATTCCGCCACGCCGCAGCAGGCCGCCAGGATTTCTGTGTGACCGGGAAAATCGTGTCCCGCAAGATGAAGGGCCTCTTTATTCAGTGGCGCAGTAACGATGGCATCGACAGCAAACTGTTCTGCCAGCGTGATGGCGGTATTCAGATAACGAAATGCGGCATCACCTGCTTCGCGGCTGACCTGGCAAACCGGTGCAGTCAGCACCGCGCCAGTAAATGGATCGAGGCACGGAATTCTCTTGCTGTTTAATGCTGAAATTACGTCCGCGCGAAAACGTTCAGGCGCAGATGCGGGATGTGTTATCTCCTGCAAGGCGACTTCAATTCCGAAGATCTTTGCGGCCTGCTGAAACACTTTTGGATGCCCCACCAGCACAGGATGACAAACTGACAACAGTGCTGGTTGTGCGATCGCTCGCAGGATCACTTCCGGACCAATGCCGGCAATGTCGCCAGCCGTAATAGCAATGATAGGATTCATGGGCTTCGTTAAATTGCTGTTGACTTTTGAAACGGATAGTTCGAGTGTTAGGCTGGCGCATGGGTGTTAACCCACAACTCACTACGCCCGCACCATTTTATTCACAGGAAAGAAGATTGGATGAATTATTTTGCTGTGGCTTTAAGATGGCAACTGCGGCAATTTGTGGCACTCGAACTTGAGTACTCAGCGAACTGCTGCCAGATCTGCCGAATCTGCCGCTGTTTGATTTGAGTCTGTTCGCGTGTGTTTTCGACAGACACTCGTCTAATGAGCCCAATAAGAAACGCTGGCATGAAATTTGGCTGATGATTCTATCGCAGCTCGATGCGATGAGTCGCTCCTTCCCTGGGTAAACAACTGACGGAGTCGTAACAGACTTTGTTGGGGGAATCGCCTGAGAAGGAGCGCTCTTCTTTGTCCACTTGAGCGGTTTGATCTGAATCAATCAACGAACACAAATTCACTCAAATTGAACAGCAGTCTGCACAGTGCCGGAAGGCCGTGTTGCTCAGCATATGCTGTCATTTGACTTTGTTCCTCGAGAGCTGGCTTTCTTCCCGTCAGCAACTGGAATGCGTGATCCACCTGCTCATCGACTGATTTGTCTGACTTTTCCAGACGTGTTGCAAAATGTCGAGACATAGAAAGTGTGAAACGATTGTTGAGCAGAGACAATGCCTGAAGCGCCGTCTGAGTTTCGTGACGTCGAGGCGTACTTTGGGAGGAATCTGCACAGTCGAGAGTTGTCATAAACGGATCGGGCTGCGATCGCACGATAAAGCGATAGACGCTGCGGCGGTGCGAGCGAGCATCCTCCGGATCGAATTTTTGATATTCGTAGTGCGGTGAATGTTCGGGCTTCTCCAGTTCAAACAGATAAAATCCCGGACCACCCATTTCGGTGTTCAGTTTGCCGCTCACGGCGAGCACCGCATCCCGGATCTCTTCCGCTTCCAATCGCCGCCGATTCATGCGCCACAGAAATTTGTTCTCGGAATCGATCGTCTCGGCTGCCGGATTGTTCACGGAACTCTGGCGATAAACAGCACTCGTTACAATCAGACGATGCATTCGCTTGAATGACTGACCGTGATCTCGGAAATCCACGGCCAGCCAGTCCAGAAGTTCGGGATGAGTGGGCAATTGTCCCATACGGCCAAAATCGTTGGCAGAATCCACGATCGCGCGACCGAAGTGATACTGCCAGACGCGATTGACGATCGATCGCCATGTGAAAGGATGATCGGGCCGAGTGATCCAGCGGGCGAGGGCGGCTCGCCGATCGCCTTCTGAATGATCCGACGGAAGTTCGAATTGCCATGCGTCGTCAGCGCGAAGCGGTATCGTGCCAGGTTGAACGTCTTTCCCAGGTTGAGTTTCGTTGCCACGATGCAGGATTTTCACTGCACGCGGCTTACCTTCAGTCGGGCGGAAGTTCCCTTGTTGAGCGAAATGAGTTGCTGCGCTATAGACCATTCGACGAGGCGGTGAGTCCCCCGGTTCCTGCGACTGTGCTTCAGCGGCGGAGGCGGCATCATAGGGGCGTTCAGCTCGATCAACGGCCGCGAACACGGATTGTAAACTGTAATAATGTTCCTGCGTGAACGGATCAAACTTATGATTGTGGCAGCGAGCGCACTGCATGGTGACACTGCAAAAACTATTCAGCGTGCCTGCAACCATATCGTCGCGATCAAGGTTCCGAGCCACCATACCATCGATCTTGCTTTCCGGCACCTCGACGTGACCGATAAAATCCCACGGGCCGGCCGCGATAAATCCCAGCCCCAGAATTCCGTCCGGTTCGCCAGGAAACAACACATCACCGGCAATCTGTTCCTGGACGAAACGGCCGTAGGGCTTGTCATCATTGAACGAACGGATCACGTAGTCTCGATACGGCCAGGCATTCGGGCGCAGCTTGTCTTTGTCGTATCCACAGGTGTCGGCATAGCGCACAACATCCAGCCAGTGCCGTGCCCAGCGTTCGCCATATTGCGGGGAAGCAAGCAGGCGATCGACAACGTGCTCGTAAGCATCCCCTGAAGAATCGCTGACGAACGAATCAATTTCCTCTGGCGTTGGCGGCAGTCCAGTCAGATCAAACGTAACTCGACGAATGAGCGTACGCCGATCTGCTTCGGGAGATGGCTCAAGCGACTGTGACCGCAGCTTACGCAGCACAAACGCATCGACGGGAGTTCGCACCCAATCGTGGCCAAACGAATCGTCAAAAATCGGCGGTTGATAAGACATGATCGGACGCAGCGACCACCAGTCAAAGTTATCTACTGTGGGTTCAGTCAGACGGAAGCCTTCTGGCCATTCTGCCCCGGAAGCGATCCACTTTCGGAGTAAGTTCACGTCGTCGAGTGGCAACGGATCTCCGTCTTTCGGCATTGCAGGAATTTCTTCACTGGACAACGCGACAACAGCATTCAGCAACGCACTATCACCTGGCATTCCTGGCACGATAAAACCAGAATCGTGGAGATGCTGTTGAGTCTGCAGTGAGAAGTCGCCTTTGCGGTCGGTCTCGTTGTGACAGCCCAGACACCGCCGTTCCAGCAACGGAGCGATGTGGTCTCGAAACAGATCTTCCGCTTGAATTGTTGTAGTGACCGCGACAACAACGCATACAACGAAAGCGGAAATTTGCGAGCGTGAAATTGGGATGCGGTAGGATTTCTGTCGCAACGCGAGTACCATGATGAAAGTGTTCCTGTGTTTGATGGTCCATTTTGCGGATCGAGATTCCTTAATTCTACCAACATTATCCGGGATTCTTAAAATTCAGGGGTCAACGTATGGGAGCAGGGTACATCTTCATCGGAGTCGGAGCGCTCGTCTGGTTTTTTGGGATCGCCAATATCTCGTGGCACGTCTATCGTCGCCGCCGATTCCTGAACGACGCGGAAGTGTCAGCGCCGGAACTCAAGTTCCTGGAACAGCAGTATCGGCGTCGCATGCAAACCTCAGCGCTCACAATTACGCTGGGTGCCCTCATTTCGATGTGCGATTATCTTCCGCAGTTCCGGACGTCGCCAGGTTTTGCCGCCGCGTATGTGATGGGGTTACTGTTGCTTTCCATGTGGCTGGTGCTGCTGGCACTCGGAGATGCCGTGGCAAGTCGGATTCACATGAGTCAGTCGCTGCGAAAGAATCGCCAGACCCGGCAGGCTCTTCAGGAGGTCATTGAAGAATTGCGGAAGAAACAGGCCGACGCCCTCAAAGCTGCCGATGACCGCTCAATGGCCGCACCGCGAGACTGATTGTCCACGTCCACCGCTCGCCAAAACAACACACCGCTCGTGAATTGCAACGACTGGCAAAGAGCGTCACACTGCGGGAAGATGTGATTGTATTCCCTGTTCCCGCAGAAATTCTGACATGCTTTCGCGACTTGCTACGTACACTTTGTTTGGCATCGAAGCGCGCTCCGTCGAAGTCGAAGTCGATATTTCGCCGGGAGCGCTGCCAAAAACGATTCTGGTTGGGCTGGCAGAAGCCGCCGTCAAAGAGAGCATTCATCGAATCGAACGTGCGCTGGTAAACAGCGGCTACCGGCGACCTGACGATCGCATCGTCATCAATTTGTCCCCAGCCGATTTGCCCAAGGACGCAGCATCGCTGGACCTTCCGATCGCATTGGGTTTGCTGGCGGCCGATGGTCAGGTCGAACAGGATTTCAGTCGTCGTACAATCTACATCGGAGAACTCGCACTGGACGGCAGTCTGCGTGCTGTCAGAGGCGTGCTGTCAATGGCGCTTGCAGCTCGGGATTCCGGCTATACGCACATCGTGGTACCGGCAGCGAATGCGATGGAGGCTGCCGTTGTCGATGGTATTGATGTCATCGCTGTCGGCACACTGGCCGAAGCCGTTGGCTTTTTGACTGCCCAGTTGCCTCTGGAACCAGTTGTGTTCAGTTGGGAACACGCTCGCAGAGACTTCGGCCAGTACGAAATTGACTATATCGATGTCAAAGGTCAGGAAATGGCCAAACGCGCAGTCATGGTCGCTGCAGCGGGCAGTCATCATTTGCTGATGATCGGGTCGCCAGGAACAGGAAAGACTCTGCTGTCGCAGCGACTCTGCACGATCCTGCCCGAACTGGAACCAGAAGAAAGTCTGGAGACAACTCGAATCTACAGTGCAGTTGCGCAACTGGAACCGGGGCAGCCTCTGTTACTGCGGCGCCCGTTCCGATCGCCGCATCACACGATTTCAGAAGCGGGATTAGTTGGTGGTGGCAGTATTCCGCAGCCGGGAGAAATCAGTCTTTCGCATAACGGTATTCTGTTTTTGGATGAGCTTCCTGAATTCAATCGGAGAACGCTGGAAGTTCTGCGTCAACCGCTTGAAGATCAAAACGTGACGATTTCCCGTGCGATGGGAAGCGTCACATTCCCTGCCAGTGTGATGCTGGTCGCGGCTATGAATCCCTGTCCGTGTGGATTTCGCGGTGATCCGAAACGCAGTTGCAACTGCACGTCGCTTCAAATCGAACGATACCTCAGTCGAATCAGCGGTCCCTTGCTCGATCGCATCGACATCCATATCGAAGTTCCTCCCGTGCCGTTTCGCGAGTTGTCGGACATGACGACTGGTACTTCGAGTGAAAGTATGCGGGAAGCCGTGGTTGTCGCGAGAAGACAGCAAACTGCGCGATTTCAAGGTGGATCTACGCGAGTCAACGGCAAGATGAAACCGCAGGAGATTCGCAAATATTGCAAGTTGCTACCAGATGCCGAAAGCCTGCTGCAGCACGCGATGGAAGAAATGGGGCTGTCAGCAAGGGCGCACGACAAAATCCTGCGCATCAGCCGTACGATTGCAGACCTCGAACAGTGCGAGGACATCAGTTCGGTGCATCTCAGTGAAGCCATCAACTATCGCACGCTCGATCGAAACTATTGGCAACAGTAGGCCGTTTGAAAATTATGTGCGGCGTTCCGCAAGCGATCCGTAGAGTTCCGGTCTTCGGAAGCGGAACAAGTATTCCGGTTCACTGCGAGCGAGCAGCAGGTCGTCGCGAAGCAGGTCATGGATCAACATACCAGGTTCGCCGCTGGGAGGCGTCCAGGCTGCGAGCTGTTCGCCTCGTGGCCCCACGATCATCCCGCCGCCCGGAAATCGTTGAGTTGTACCAGCCGCCTCAACCACTCCCACATAATTGCTGGCAACTCCATACACGCCATTTTCAATGCAACGGGCGGACAGGGAGACTCTGGCCCAGTTTTCCCAGCCAGCAACGTCGCCGGGTGGTGGATCTGCGGCAAATGGAAACAGTACGATTTCCACATTCTGGACAGCCAGGAGGCGGGTCGATTCCGGGATCAATGCATCAAAACAAATATTGACGCCGATTCTTCCCAGCCGAGTCTCCACAACGGTCGGTGCTTCGCCGCCATTGTAAAAGGGCATTTCAAACATCGGAATGTGCATCTTGCGAAATCGTCCCAGCAATCCGCTGCGGTCCACAAGTATCTGCGTGTTGAACATCAGGTTTCCGGCATCTTCAAGAAGCCCTACAGAAATCAGAACTTCGTAGCGTGCGGCCGTTTGTTGCAGTTTTTCCGTCGCTGGTCCTGGGATCGTCTGCGCCATCCTGCGGCCTTGAAGCAGAGCGGATCGCAGCCACTGCTCGTGATTCTCGGTCGGATGGTTCGGAAGAAATCCAGACAGAGAAAGCTCCTGAAACGCGACCAGATCTGCACCTTGTCCGGCGGCCTTTTTGCACCAAGCATCGATCTTTGCCAGATTCTCTTCGAATTGTCCCGGCTTGGTATCAACCGCGACAGCGGCAACTCGCACTCGCTCCTGCATAATGTTTTCCTTGTAGGTTGTTGGTTTGGTCGCCGGAATGAATCCGGTGGCGGAGAAATCGCCTGCCTGCCGGATAGGTTCTTTCGCAGGAACTTGGGAACGTCCATCCTACGGGGATTTTTCTTCAGCCAGAAGTTCGATCGCTCTCAAAACTCGCAGTGGATGGTCCGTCTGGATGCAGTCGATTTTCCAGGAGATGACCTTCTGGTACTGCTCGATGGTTTCGTTCGGGCCGAGTAAATCTGAAAACACCTGAATGCCTTTTTGATGGCACATCGCAATCATTTCTTCTGACAAAAGATACCATGTGGCATCGACACCATAAGGCTTGATGGCAGCGACAGCGTCAATTTGATCAAGCCGTTTTAAGGGAGGCAGCGTGCGGACACTCGAGTCAAGTTTTCGCAGCGCGTCACAGTATTCGACGGATTGGTAAACCACATGGCGTTCTTCCAGGTGATGTTTATGGATGGCCGCTAACAGCGCATCAGGGGCGATGTCTTTAGCATCCAGGTAAACCGCCATTTGATCTCCCAGCGCGGTGAGGCCTTCATCAAACGACGGCACATGCGTTTCCCTGAAGGAGCTGCCGAATCGAATTCCAGCGGAGAGTTTCGTGATTTCCTCAAACGACTTGTCTCGGACGTTTCCTTTCTCAATCGTGGTCCGATCAACGGTGCCGTCATGGACCAGGACGTGTTTACCGTCGCGGGTGGTTCGAATATCAATCTCGGCATAATCGATACCCAGTCTCGCCGCTTCCCGGATCGCGGGGAGCGTATTTTCCGGGGCGTATCGTTGCACTCCGCGATGTGCCGCGATCTTGACAGGGAAAGGACTGATTCTGCGGCGCGCATTGAAAAACAGAAGGTTCGCCGGAGCATCCGTTTGCAGCCAGTCGACACCTGCATCAATGACTCGCGCCCAGACTTCTGGATTGTCGTTCTTTTCGCCAAGCACATTTGCGGCAACCTTGATCCCGGCAGCGTGGAACTGCTGGCACAGATCGCCCGACACATCATCCGCGTTTATCTCAACGGCCGCAGGACCAACTTCCCGATTCAACGCTTCAACGGAATCCGACTTTGGATGATATTTCGTCATTCGGGCCATTCGTCCGTGAGAACCGGCTTTGACTTCTGCGAGGACTTCGCGACTGCCGTATACGAACACCTGATTCTCCATACCGGCTGCCATCACTTCTTCGATCAGGAGTTTTGCATCAATGTGCTTACAGTCGAGGCACAGATTGATCCTGCCTTTCGCAAGATTGAGCAGTTCAGGCAACGATAGGAGTCGCTCCCCGGCGAAACGGGCCGCGAACCAGGAACCGGCGTCGAGTTCCTGCAATGCGTCCAGTGTGATTTCGTCAACTCGACCGTGACCATTGGTTGTCGCATCGACCGTGTCGTTGTGGATGACGACATGTCGACCATCCTTCGTCAGACGCACATCAACCTCCACAAACTCGCAATAATCCTGGATACACATCTCGATCGCCGCAGCGGAGTTTTCCGGAGCCGCCTTTGCCATTCCGCGATGCACCATGACCTGCACGTTTCGCAGCGGTGCCACCGGCTGAAAGAAATCAAATCCCTGCTGCGCCGAACTTTGTGACGAAACACACACGATCAACACTATCGCCGTTCCTGACCATCGAAACATAGAAGAATCTCCAGGGGATAATTCGAAAACTTGTTCACGGGTTGATTCAAAAATCTCGGTAACAACTGGAAAATAGTCCGGAACAAAATTCAAAAATAAGTTCGGATTGTCAGAGAGGGCGAGGCAACTGCCGAGCCGGAGATTCAGAATAGCTCGCTGATCGGCCGGCCATCGGGAACCATGGAAACAGGTCGCCCTGAGAAATCCTGGAACTGCGTGCTGAGCGGGACTCCCATGGCGTGGTACAGAGTTGCCAGAAATTCGTTAGGTGTCACAGGACGACTTTGTGGTTCCTCGCCTTTGCTGTTGGTCGATCCCACGACCTGCCCCATCCGCAGGCCACCGCCGGATAAAAACACAGACATGGCACGGCCCCAGTGATCCCGGCCTGGCTGTCCGTTAAAACTGGACAGACGCGGCGTATGAGACATTTCACCCATCACCAGCAGCAACACTTCCTTATCCAGACCTCGGTCCGCCAGATCGGTCATCAGCGCAGACACCACCTGATCCAGTACTGGAAGTCGCAGCTTCATTTCTTCAAAGATATTCCACACGCTGGCATGATCGTCCCAGCTCCTGGCTTTTTGGCCTGGAACATAAGGGAAGTCAACGGTCACAAGTCGAACGCCCGCTTCCACGAGACGTCGTGCCAGCAGACAATGCTGACCGATGATATTTCGACCGTAGCGATCACGAGTCGCCGGATCCTCTGCTGAGATATCAAATGCCTGTCGAGCAGCATGGCTTGTCAGCATCGAAACCGCTCTATGACTGAACTGGTCAATGGCCGCCATTTGACCGCTGCTGTCCAGATCGCGACGCAGATGATCCAGTTGTGACAGCAAATCGACTCGGGATGAGAATCGATCGCTGTTCACTCCGTTGGGACTGATATTCGGCACCTGAAAACCAGGATTGTTGGGATCACCCTGAACGAGAAACGGATCAAGTCCACCGCCCAGATAGGCCGCGCCGTCGTATCGCACATGATTGGCCACATGCACCGGCACTCCGGGGCGTTTTTCACCCAGTAGCCTGGTAATTACCGACCATGCATTCGGATGATTCGGCCGATACGGTGGAGTCTCTGTCAGATCGCCAGGATATCCGGTCACCAGCGTATGCGTGCTGTTCACATGCCCCGGACTTTCATGACTCAGCGACCGAATGAGCGAGAACTTGTCTGCCATTGAAGCGATTCGGGGCAGATGTTCACTGATCTCGATGCCAGGCACATTCGTCTGAATCGGGCGAAACTCACCGCGATATTCGGAAGGTGCTTCTGGTTTCAGGTCGAAAGTTTCGAGGTGACTCGGACCACCCCATAACCAGAGTACGATCATCGACTTATTAGAGACTGCCGCCGCTTCCGCAGCACTCGCAACGGTCGCTTGGGCTCTGAGCAATTCAGAAATCGTCAGCCCCGCCGCTCCGGTTCTCAGGAAGCTGCGACGCGGCAAAGTCCCGGGACATCGCCGAAATCTGCTGAAGGTGTTTGTTTTTTCACTCATCAGGAAATCGCTCGTTGAAGATTCGTCAAGCTGCCCACCGCAGTCAGCTACCGGGGATCATCGCCACGCTGCTGAGTGATGTCAATTCAATCTTCGCACCGGTCAAGGATCGACTAAGCATAGGTCTCAGCAAGTTCGCCCGGAAATGAAGGTGCGACAACGGGTGAATCACCGATTTCGGTTGTAAACCTCGTGGGGTACTCCTGCTACTCCAATTTCAAAAAATTACGTTCCAGCAGCAGTTGGCTATCGTTGCATTGAACTGATCAACGAGGGTTCAAAATGTCGAGTTTTAAGTGCCACGGGCCCCCATAGCTGAGACAGCTATTGCCGGTTTGCAATTCGGCGTCGAGTTAGCAAACACGCCAAAGTTTTGGAGGAAGGACTCAACAGCCCCATCACTCTTCTGATTCCATGGGCACAAAAAATTTCAGGGAATCTTTATCCGAAATCAAGTGTGTTCGGATCATGAAAACCTGACCTCTGCCTCTGCCTCGGCCCGACGAATGAACTCGATCGACTTCTTTAGTTGAGTAGGGCGTGGGAGAAAAGACGAGCAACGCTTCATCTGCGCCAAGCACAGTCTCAACCGCAATTGAATCGGAGTGGACAGATGGCACCTGAATCATGACATCCCCGTCAGGTTGGTCGGAGGCCAATCGAGGAAGGTTGGCAAGCTTAACATCGTTGATCGCTGATTTAGTGAGGACCATTTGCAGCCCGACTCTTTCATCTTCGGTCACGGTAGGCTTCACTCGAAACTTCCACCCAGACTCAAAGATTGAAATTCTCGGCTGGAGAGTACTGGCGGGCTCGCCGGACACAAAAGAAACATCGGTAACAAAGGGTCGCTGAACGACATCGCTGACGATCACACACTGCCCATTGAATACCGTGACTTTCGGAGCCGACATAATATTCGTGCGACGTTCCCGTTGTGCTTGATGACGCAATCGCTCGAAATTCAAGCGGCTGATTCTGGTTGCTCTTACCGGAATCGAAGCAGAATGCCTGAAAGCTGATGCCGTATTCGAATGTGGCGACCAGGTCGAAGCGTCGATCGAAAACGCTGCTTGCCAACCATCGGTGTCCTCGACCTGTGGCGACTGTTCCAGGTGTCTGCAATGGGTGACCCCATCCTGCGCCGACCAGTCAATCCAGTTCAGCAAACGGACATCCGAATCAATTACGTATAGCTCGGTCACAATCTGCCAAAGACCAGACTGCTCAAAGGCCGCTAGTGTTTGTTTTACGAATGCTTCTTGTTGAGGTGTGACAACCAGCGTCATGACGCCATCGACAATGGTCGTTTTGTTGAGTTCTTTCGGGGTCATCGGATAAGAGCCGAAGTACAACTTGATGAAACGCTCCGCATCAACGCCTGGCTGAAGTGATTCGGCTTTCTTAAGCGCCTTTTCAACATTCACCGAAACCGTACGTGCGGCGCTTTGGTTTTTTCCCGCTGCGACCATCTGATGGGGTGGCGGCAATTCGGCTTCAGCGAGAGCGACATCGATATTCGAAAATCGACGAGATACCTCTGCTATCGGCTCCGCAATTTTCGCATCTGTCAAACCCGTTAAGGCGACGAATGCGACTACTGCTATCATTGCCATGCGAACAAGCCACCATCGTTTTGGAGGCTGAGTCGTCAGTGATTCGATGCGTCCTTGCAAGCCTCTCGGCAGAGCCATGGAAAGTAAGCCAATTGTTGCGTTCTGCCAGGAAGGTGTTTTCTGCGCGGCGTAGTGCAACAGCAGGTTCCCGTAATCCCGAATACTTGATTCGCTTAGACCGCGAGTCACCGCTTCGTCGGCAGCCCGCTCGATGTTGCTTTGAAGTTTTGAGAACGCGATCCACGACAGCGGGTGGAACCAGTGCAGCGCTCTGGCAACGCTGGCAATGAACATCACCAAACTGTCACGCCGTCGAACGTGGGTCAACTCGTGCCTGAGCACCCAGTCCAGTCGCTCGCCTGACAATTGCTCGCGCCAATTGGTGGGTAAGCAAATCACTGGACAAAACAGTCCAAAGACAGCGGGAGTGTCGAGCGCTTTGACTTCCTTGATTTTCGGGCACCTGCCGACGCCGACTCGATCACCAGCTCGGAGAACCTGATCCACAATCGATTGATCATCAATCGCCGATTGCTTTCGCAGTCGCAATGAAAAACGCAGATAGGCAAGCGTGCCCCGACTGGCGATGAATGTGAACCCCAGCAGCCAGCTCCGAATGACTGAGTAGGCCACGACGGAATAGAAGACTTCGTAGTCGCTTTCAACACCTGACAGCGAAGCATTTTGAGGTTGGATCGATGATTCTTCCAGAACGACGACCTTTGATTCTGCCGCCTGGATTTCTTCGGCAGACGCGTCTAAACGCAACACGGGCTGCCGAACCATGACCGTCTTGCCGTCATCGTCGCGATAGCTGAATGTCTCGAAGGCAGTGTATTCGCTGGGCGGTGGCTCTTCGGAGACAATTAATGCGGCGAAAGCATCGTCCAGGTGTCGGGTCAGTGCCAACGGCGACCCGGCCGAAACTGGCAACAGCAATCTTGCCACGACGATCATCCACAACACGCACAGATACCTTGCCGGAATACGATTTCGCAGTACCCAGTCCAGCGATAAAACGATGATGAAGGCCGGAAACGTTCGCCAAGCGGCCAATCCGATCCAGTAAATGGCAAACGCGATCCATTCGCTAATTCCGTCAATCATTCGTTCGACTCCTGATTCTTCAAGGATTTTGAATCGAGCAAGGCGCGAAGCTGAGCCAAATCGTCTTCACTCAACTTCGATGTCCTGACCAAATGCAGCAGCGCCGGTGCAGCATCACCGCCAAAAACGCGATCGAGAAACGATCGACTGGCCTTTCGCACACAATCACTTCGCCGTACCGCTGCGGTGTAACGATACTTCTTGCCAATTTGCTCAGCATCGAGTGCCCCCTTCTTCACCAGTCGGTGCAGCATGGTTTTAACGGTTGCATCCGACCAGTGATTGGCCGTCCCAAGTACAGCGATCACGTCGCTGGCCTCGGTCGGTTGTGAGTCCCAGATGGTGTTCATCACAATCCATTCCGCGTCTGATAGCTGCATGAGCTACTCCTTTTCCGATGACAGATGTAAACAGTTTACGTTCGTAATCGGAAAAAACACAAGACCAGTTTTGAGGAACAAAAATCCCGTATGCACAACACCCCGTATGCATCGCTGTCCGACAGCCAACACTTTCAATCTCGGGTTGCCCGGCACTGACAACGCAAGTGCAAAGGGTTGAGATTTGCGTGCCATTGGTTCTGCCAATCCTGAGTTTTTCTTTAACTTTCAGTCACGGGAATCAGCATTGAACAACTCCCGCACTGGCCGAGCCAGTGGCACGCAGAGACCGTCACTCAGTGCCACTCCGCCGTAAAGCACAACTGCAGAAGACAAGCAGTTTCGCGGCAGTTTTCGGTCAGGGCAGTAAAACGGGTGACTGCCACGGAATGGAGCCACCGCGTTGCAAGTGCAAGCGTAGGGCGGCATCGAGCCGATTGACGACCGCAGGATTCTTCGCGGCCAAGTTATTCTCTTCGTAAGGATCTGCGGCAAGGTTGTAAAGTTCGAGTGGTTCGAAGGGTGAGTTTTGCAGTAGTTTCCAGTCGGCCTCACGGATTGCTTCGATTGTCTTTCCACCATAACGCAAGCCACCTTCGCGTCGAGTGAACAGCCATTGAGTTCGGAGTTCCGGCTGCGTTTCTCCAAGCAGTGTTGGCCGGAAACTCTTTCCATCCAGGTCGTCCGCAGTTTTCACTCTTGCTGCTTCCAGCAATGTCGGCAGAATATCCATCGACATCGTTTGAAACACGGAACGTGTTCCCGCTTGCACTCTATCGGGCCAGACAACGCACATCGGTACTCGCAGCCCGCCTTCATAAACACTTTGCTTTCCGTCACGCAGTGGCCCGTTGTTGGCACCGACTTCCAGTTGACCTCCGTTATCCGACGTAAATACGACGATCGTGTTGTCCAGCTTTTTGCTGCGCTTCAGAGCGGCCATAACTTTGCCAATGCCACCATCCATGTGCTCGATCAACGCCACGAGTTTTGCTCGGGCTGGTAGAATTCCTGGCGAACGCTCCAAAACTTGTTGCACCCATTCGTCCGGAGGTTGAATCGGTGTGTGCGGCGCGTTGTAGGCCAGGTACAACAAGAACGGTTCTTCTTTACCTTGCTGTTCGTCCAGGAATTCCACGGCCCAGTCTGAAAACAGATCTGTGGCATGCCCCTGCGGATCAATCACATCCGTACCGTGCCGCATGTAGTTGATGTCGTGGCGTCGATGATGATAATAGTCGTCCATCATATCGCCCAGGAATCCTCGAAAGACGTCAAATCCGCGTTCGGTCGGAATGTTGGGTGATTGTAATCCCAAATGCCACTTGCCGATCATCGCGGTGTGATAACCGTCTCTCTGAGCAACCAGCGGAAGCAACTCGACATTCGGATTCAGATAACCCCAACTGTCGTCCGGATGCGTGCGTATTACTCCCGGAACGCCGACGACTTCCTGATACCGACCACTGAGCAACGCCGCTCTGGTAGGCGAGCACACAGGGCAATTTGCATACGCATTCGTGAACGTCATGCCTGACTGAAACAATGAATTCAAATGCGGCGTGCGCATATCCGTTGACCCGCAGCACTGCAGATCTGCGAATCCCAGATCATCTGCCAGAATCACCAGCAGATTAGGTCGCTCCGAGGCGGTTGGTTGCTGAGCTGTTGCTGATTGCTCAATGTAAGCAAGCACCACCACAAGAAGGGCGCATTTCAACGAAATCTGCATGTCTGTAGCCAGTCCTCTTTGCTTAGCATCGAACGTTCAATAACTGTCGTGGCTACGCTCGCCAGAGCGTGGATCTCTGCTTTCTGGCGAAGGCATCTACGATCAAATCGGACACTTATTTTTCGCTCGATGCCTAGTTGTGGTTCGCGTGTTTGATTTTAGCAACTGCGAGACAGAATTTCTTCGATCGGAACAATCGGAACCTTACCCACAACGTGAAGCGTTTGCCGAGACATGTGAACCAGACCAGGGCCACAAAATTCTTCTGGAATGGATTCGGATTTCGGAATTGACTCACGACATCGCCTCGTGCGTGCTTCATAATTCTGCGAACTGTCAAGGCATGGATGTTTCACCCATTTCAAATCATGTGACCGGAGATGTGTTCAATGAAAAGTATTCTATCGTTGTTGGCCGTAGCTGTCCTCAGTGTCGTTGTGGCGCCACAGTCTGCGGAAGCTGGCCTGTTCGGCTGTTTCAAGCCAAAATCGTCTTGTTGCGCGCCATGCTGCCCGCAGCCAGAGCCATGTTGTGCAGCAGTTCCAACATGCTGCGCACCAGAACCTGTGTGCTGTGCTCCACAGCCATGCTGCGAGCCAGTTTCGTGCTGCGATCCTTGCAGCAAGCCACACTGTGGTCTGTTCTCAGGGATGTTCAAGAAGTGCTTCCGACGCCACCATAGTTGTGCAACATGCTGCCCGGCACCGGAACCATGCTGTGCACCCGTTTCCTGCTGTGCACCAGCAACTTGCTGCGGCATGTAGTGTCGCATCGAAAACAGGCAATGACGAATAAAAGGCCGGCGACAATTGTCCCGGCCTTTCTTCATGTCGCCAAGCCCGACGCGGTCAGACGTTAAACAGGAAGTGACAAATGTCGCCATCCTGCATGACGTAGGATTTGCCTTCGACGCGCAGCTTACCCGCCGCGCGAATTTCCTTCTCCGTCTTGTACGTTTCCAGATCGGGCAGCGTATAAATTTCGCAGCGAATGAAGCCGCGTTCAAAGTCGCTGTGAATGACGCCGGCAGCCTGCGGTGCTGTCGCTCCAATCGGAATTGTCCAGGCACGGACTTCTTTTTCGCCAGCCGTGAAGTAACTTTCCAGGCCGAGAGTCTTGTAAGTCGCTCGAGCCAGCGGCCCCAGTGCAGGTTCTTTCAAGCCGACCGATTCCAGCATTTCCTGGCGATCAGATTCATCCAGCTCTGCCAGTTCGGCTTCCAGCTTGGCACACACCGGCACAACAGACGCTCCGTGTTCTGCGGCATACTTACGGACCTGTTCAACCAGCGGACTCTTGCCTTCCAGATCATCTTCCGCAACATTGGCAACAAATAGAATCGGCTTCGCCGTCATCAACCCAATGGCCCGCACAACACTTCGCTCTTCCTCAGTGAATTCTGCGCTGCGTAACGGTTTACCGGCATTAACGATCTCTTGACATTTTTCCATCACGACCGCACGCAGCTTCGCGTCTTTGTCTCCGCTCTTAGCCGACCGCTGCGCCTTCGGGAGTGAGTTTTCCAGCGTCTGCATATCGGCCAGCATCAATTCCATTTCGATGACTTCGATATCTGACAGAGGGTTGACTCCGCCGCCAACGTGCGTCACATCTTCGTCAATGAAGCAGCGAACGACCTGCAGAATCGCGTCCACTTCACGAATATGACTCAGAAACTTATTGCCAAGCCCTTCGCCTTCACTGGCACCTTTCACAATCCCGGCAATATCCACCAGTTTCAAAATAGCGGGGATGACTTTCTGCGGCGGAATGAATTCGGTAATTCGATTCAGCCGCACATCCGGCACGCTGACAATGCCTTCATTCGGCTCAATGGTGCAAAACGGATAGTTCGCGCTTTGGGCAGCCGTAGAGGACGTCAGGGCATTAAACAGTGTGCTCTTGCCAACATTCGGCAGGCCAACAATTCCGGCTTCCATCGACGATCTTTCAATTTCAATAGCTTCACGACCGGCGGCAGTACAGGTCCACCACGATTCGAAAGGGCGGATTGTATCCACCCACGACCTCGCGCCAAATGGCGATTAAACCAAGCCACGACAATGAGAATTGAAGCAAGCCATGCAAAAAGCCCGGGTCGCATGAACCGGGCTTCAGGTATCGAGATTGCTAAGTCCTGACTATCGACTCTTCAGGGCATCGCGAATTTCACGAAGCAGCAGCACGTCTTCCGGTGGTGCTGCCGGAGCGACAGCCGCTTCCTGCTTTTCGAAACGAGCCTTTGCTGTGTTCATGATTTTGATCATCGCAAAAACAGCCGCAGCCACGATCAGAAAACCAAACACGGTTTGTAGAAAATTGCCATAGGTCAGGAAAAGCTCTTTGCCTTTTTCAAGCACCTCTCCGGAGACCAGATCGTTCTTGTCAGGACTCATTCCGAGAGACATTTTCATTTCGGTGAACGAAACACCGCCTGCCACTTTACCAATCAACGGCATCACAATATCACCGACCACCGAACTGACAATTTTCCCAAACGCTGCCCCGATAATGATCCCCACGGCCATATCGACGACATTGCCCTTCATGGCAAATTGTTTGAACTCTTTGATCAACCCCATCGATGAATACTCCTTCGCTGCGTCAAGAACAAGGCGATCTTATGATCGCTGTACGCGGCGAATAGTGACGATTTGTTGCCAGAACTCCAAGTGCGAAAATCCGTAAGGCGAGCGGCGGATAAAAAATACCGTCCGGAGGCCGGACCATGCTCGCCGCACTGCCGGAACTGCGGTCGCCGTCGAGTGACTTGGCGAATGATATGGTTTTCCATGACCAAGCATCTCTGTCAGAACAGCTCGCGTTGATCCGCGTCGGTTGCAGCAGGTTTTGATGATTTTGGCGTCTGTGTCTGCGACAATCCAAGATGTGCGATCGCTTTTGCCGTGATCATCCGCCCGCGCGGTGTCCGCTGGATGAATCCTTCCCGCAGCAGATACGGTTCCACTTCGTCTTCCAGGGTATCCGCCGGAATATTCATCGTGTGGCCCAATGCCTGGACTCCCGCAGGTCCGCCGCCAAAAACACGCACGATGGTTTCGAGATACCTGCGATCCTGCACTTCCAGTCCGGCGTCGTCAACACCCTTCATTTTGAGTGCCGCCCGAGCCACGTCCAGTGTGATGACACCGTTGGCTTTGACGTCAGCAAAATCGCGAGTCCAGCGAAGCCAGTTGTTGGTCTTTCTTGGTGTCCCACGAGAACGAATGGCAATTTCCTGTGCCGCTTCGGGGGAGATTTCCGTTCGCAGTTTCCGGGCGTTGCGAGTCACGATCGTGGCCAGTTCTTCGTCAGTGTAGAAATCCAGGTGTTCGCGATTGACGAAACGATCACGCAACGGGGCCGTCAACATGCCGCTGCGGGTCGTAGCTCCGATGAGCGTGAACGGCTGCAGCTTCATATTGATCGTGCGTGCGTTGAGTCCATCTCCCAGCGTAATATCGACTCGAAAATCTTCCATCGCCGGATAGATAAATTCTTCGACCGCAGGCGGCATGCGATGGATCTCATCGATGAACAATACGCTGCCGTATCCGGCATTCGTCAGGTACGGCAGCAAATCTTTGGGAGCACTCAACGACGGGCCGGCAGTGATCTGCAATTCTGTGCCAAGTTCACGCGGCACCACCGTGGCAAGTGTTGTCTTGCCAAGTCCCGGTGGTCCGTCCAGCAACAAATGCCCAAGTGGCTCCTTCCTTCTGCGTGTCGCTTCGAGAAGAATTCGGAGGCGTTCGACGACAGCTTTCTGGCCGACAACATCTTCAAGTCGAGACGGACGAAGTTCATCGTCGAATCGCTGCTGTTCCGGATCAATTTCCTCACTGCCACCGGCGATTTTCCCGCCACGATCTGATCCGGAACCTGCCTCCAATCGTTCCTCGGGGTCAGTGTCGTCGTTGCGGATAGTGGTCTTCCGTGCCATCGTTTTGAGGTCGCCTTCTGCTCTGTCACTACCGCGTTCAGATCATTTTCAGGAGACGAATTGAGGATCGTCTTCAAGTGGGGTGGGACCAGCGAGCAGCGGGAGCTCTGGCCCACCAAAGGTGTCACATTGACAAATAAACTGGCATTGTCGCGGGAAATCACAATCAGTGGACTGACGTCCCCCGCTCGCCGTAGAATGACCACTCGCTATTTCTCTGCAGTGGGTGCGGCACTGCCGAGTTTTGTATTCAGTCGATCGATCACTTTCGCGTCTGGTTTGGTCGATTCCTGTTCAACTTTGAGCGCCTGCGACCACAACGTGTTCGCTTCCGTCATCTGCTTCAACGCCTGATGAACGTCGCCCTGATGTTCCAGTAACGTCGCATCTGGGCTATCCGGATTGCTGTTAGCTTTCTTCAAAGGCTCCAGCGCCTCCTCGTGCTTGCCGAGTTTGAACAGCACCCAGCCGAGACTGTCCAGATAAGCCGGGTTATCTGGCTCAGATTCAACCGCTATCCGAATCATCTTCTCCGCCTTCTCCAATTCCTTACCCTGATCGGCGTACAGATAGCCAAGATCGTTGTTGACGCCTGGCTGGGTCGGGTCTTCGGCGTAGACATCTTCAAGAATTTTTTGCCCCATCTCCATGTCACCGCTCTGAACATATGCATTGGAAAGCCCCATGCGAACCTGACGCAGAAGCAGTGGTTTGATTCCTGGATTCTCTGTCGCCAGCTTATACTGTTCGATCGCACCATCCCACTTGTCCAGCCGGGAATAAATGCCTGCCAGTCGGATGCGACACTCCACCAGCAACTCGGAATCTTCCGCAAGACCGTTGATCGATTTTTCAAGCAGCTTCTGAGCAACCTCCAGCTTCCCATCGAACGCTTCGACCGTCGCCAGTCGCGCGAGTAACTGTGGTTCGTTGGGAACCAGCCGCAGTGCTTCCTGAAGAGCCTGTCGCGCCGCACCAAGATCTTCAATTTGTGCATAGGCACCGGAAATGCGAAACAACGTGTTGACGCGAACAGCAGGATCCAGTGTCGGCACAGCCAGTAATTGCTCGAAGATCTTCGCTGCCATCGCGTACTCGCCGAGCTCCAACTGACTCAGGCCGTACTTCTCCAGAACACGTTTCATCAGATCCTGATCAGGATTGAGTTCAACAGCGGCCTTCAACAATTCAGATTCTTCTTTCGTTTTTTTCAAAGCTTCTGCGATCAGCGAGCAGAAATACGGAACCAGTGCATGCAGGTCGCCTGGTTTCTCTTCATACATCGCCTTACAGGTGTCGATGGCTTTCTGAGCAAATTCATCGCTGGTGGTAATACTCACGATCAGCGGAGGCAGTTCTTCGATTTTGATTCTCGTCCGACCTACACGGTTAAGCGTCGCAATGAGAGACGTTGCATCCTGTTTGGTAATCGCAACGCGAAGCAGTCCAAGATAAGCATCGTCGTCACCGGTAGAATCAAGGATTGCCTGGTAGACGTCGTTCGCTTCTGCCGCCTTCCCCTGATCCAGAAAGACCTGACCAAGAAACATACGGACAGCGGTTGCATCTTTTGTGTTTTCGCTCAACTTGTTCAAGCGTTCTGTCAGTGCGTCCGATCGGTTTGTCGCACCGTACAGATCGAGCAGCATCTGGAGCGATTCCCGACTGCGGCGACCGCTGTCAAAATACAGATCGAGGTTCTTCTCGCAGTCTTCCAGCTTGTCCTTGAGAAAATACGCGCGAGCCAGAAGCAAATGATGGTCACCGGGCTGGTCCTTTTCGAGACGGCTGAGTGCTTCGAACGCCTGAATGGCTTTCTCCTGACGCCCAACTTCCATCAGGACGCGGCCGACGGTTTCATAACTTGTCGGACGGTTCCTGACCATCGAATTGTGTTCACGATCTGTCAGTTGATACGTTTCAGGACGCTCCAGCGCATCCAGCAGAACTTCGTAACTGTCGGCGGCGTCCTTCAATTGCCCGGTTGCCAGAAACACGGCGGCTCGAACCTGATGCACCTGGACAAACTCACGAGATTCCTTTTTCAGCGTTTTGGATTCAAGCGCCTCATTGAGGAGTGTGATGGCTTTCTGGACCTGTTGAGATGTGGCATAAAACACGGCCATCTGAAGCCGCATTTCGACATCATCTGGATCGAGTGCGATAGCTTTTTCCGCTGACCGGATCCCTTCCTGAACGCGCCCCTGTCGAAGCAGCACGAGAGCCAGTGCTCGCAGTGGAACTGCGGATTGCGGTGACGCTTCTGCAGCTTTTTCAAATGCATCCGCAGCAGGCTGCAGATCGCCTCGCTTCATGGCTTTTTGACCAGCCATATACCACGCCAGCGCGTCTTTATTGGCAGGATCCAGCGCGTCGCTTTCGTCGCGCAATTCCCCTTTGGGCTTGAGTTCATCAAGAGCCGCATCCGGATCGGCTGTTTCGGTCTCATCCGCATTCGGACTGTACGGTGACGCCAAAACGTTTTGATCGAAGAAATTCGACGCAAAACTGAACGCCACGACGAGGACGGCGATGGAAGTGATTCCCGGCCGCCATTGTACTGAATCAAACCGTTTCATTTTCAGTCTCACCGAAAACAGAATCAGAAGCATAAGTGCGAACACCTGCATTATTGCGCGGCGTGGTGGTTCTGTCGAGTTCGGTTCCAGAGTCGGGATTCTACCGAGCGCCGAGTGTGTGAAGCGGAACGCAACACACCACACCATCGAATATTCTCTCGTGGTGCGTTTCGCGTTGCTTAACGCACCCTACGAAATCTATTACGTCACTGAATTCTTCGATTACTTCTTCTTGACCGGCTTTGAAGGACCTGGTTTCTTCGTGTTTGCTGGTTTCCTGCCAGCTTTAGCGACTGGCGTTTTCGCGGACGTTTTCGAATCGTCAGGTTTCTTACCCGGTTTGGAAACCGCTTTTGCCGGAGGTAATTTGTTTTTCGCGACTGGCTGGACGGGACCCGCTTTCCCAGCGGTTGCTGCTGGCGTTTTTTTCTGCACTTCGGGCTTCGAAGGTTTTGGAGCCTCTTTGGGAACTTCTTTGACAACTGGCGGTTTGGCGGGTTTCTTCTTTGGCGGAAGCTGCAACTCGGCAAAACGTGCCATAACGTCGGCCATTGTCTGCTCGGAATCTGCATGATCCACAAATCGTGGAATGAACTTCGGATCTGTCGAAAGGCAGCGAAGCAGATAGCAGAATTCAGAAACTTCAGACTTCTTCAGGCCGCCTTTCAGATATTCCGATCCTTCGTGCAGATCAGAAGTTTCAGGCACAAGTCCCAGCCATTTCGCGGCAGTAAGCATCGAAGTGTCCAGGACTACGATGTGGCTGCCCAGAATCTCGTGAAGTACGAAGTCCCGAATAAACGGTGTGACGTCCGGCATCTTCTTGAGCGTCTTGACGGCCTGTTCCAGTGTCTGCCGACGCAACTTTTCAAAGTCGTACGAATACGTGGTTTCAAAGATGAACCGAAGGATTGACCGGATTCGCAATCCTTTCCAGTCAGCCTGGTTCAGCGGAGTCAGCACAAGTTCAAGTTCATTTACGGAACTCACTCGAACTTCATTCAGGTCAAAGAAAGAACCAAGCAATGTCTTCAATCCGGCTTCGGCTGGCACCCAGGGGTTGTCTTCCAGACAAGCGGCAAACAGCATTGTTTCGACGACCGGCAATTCGATCTTTGGAACGGATTTTCCATACAACTTCTGAAGCGCGCTCACAAACTTGCGGCAGACCTGCGACTTGTCAGCCGCCTTTGTGGCTCTGGTCGTTCCCATTGTTGTTCCCTGCTGACTGTGATCGATACGTCCGAAGCGACGATTCGGACAACGCCTGTGAACTATGAATTTTGGAGTTCGGAATCGCCGCCGTCACTTTCCTGATCTTCTTCCTGTTCCGACGCACCGGAACCCTCTGACAATTCGGATGTCTCGGCCGGCAGGACTTCTCGGAGAATCGCCGCCGTCTGAACGGATTTCAGTACGGAATCATCAATGACAAACCGCAGTTCCGGAGTGTAGCGGCTCTTGATGTACTCCGCGACTTTCGACTGTAAATAGCCTTTTGCCGAGGTCAAACCGTGCATCGTCAGCGCGGCAGTTTTCTCGTCGCCCATCACCGAGATCCGCACGGCGGCATATCGCAGATCAGGGCTGACATCAGCGCCCAGCACGGTCACATTTTTGATGCGGGGATCGCGGAGCTCAAACAAAATTGCAGTGCTGACAACTTCGCGAATCATTGAGGCGACTCGCGCCGTACGACGGGTTGACATGGACATGGGAACAATCTCCGGAAGGGTGAGCCGATTCAGACAAGAAATCCTGCTCAAAGGTTCACAACGTTCGCGCTATCTCGTCGATGCGGAACGCTTCGAACAAGTCTCCTTCTTTAATATCGTTGAACCCGTCCAGGCGAATCCCGCATTCCATGCCGTCACGGACATCCCTGGCGTCGTCCTTTTCACGTTTCAGTGAACCAATCCGATAGTCGTTCAGGACTTTCTGGTCACGGATCAAATGCACTCGACTGTCGCGGGAAATTGTGCCGTTCAATACACGACAACCGGCGATCGTACCGAAACGACTGATGCTGAATGTTCGCAGTACGATCGCCCGTCCAGTCGAAACTTCCACACGTTCCGGACGCAGTAACCCCTGCAAGGCCAATTTAATATGGTCCGTCACTTCGTAGATAATGTTGTAACGTCGAATCTCAACACCCGTACGATCTGCCAGCGACTGAGCCCGATCTTCAGCAATCACATGGAAGGCAATAATGATCGCGCCTGCGGCACCTGCCAGTGACACGTCACTTTCGTTCACGCCACCGACACCCGAGTGAATAATCTGGACTTTCACTTCCGGATGTTCAAACTTGCAAACTTCACCACGTAGTGCTTCGATCGATCCGGGTGAATCGGCTTTCAGAATCAAAGGCAGTTCCTGAACGCCATGACCTTCACGCGGAACACTTAGAATATCTTCGAGCGTTCGAGCCGTGACACGAGACGACAGAAGCTCAGTACGTCCTTCGTGCAATCGCCCTTCTGCAGTTTCGCGAGCCTCTTCGATGTCCTTCATCACGAAGAAGTGGTCACCGGCACCTGGCACGTCAGACAATCCCGACACCTTGACAGGCATCGAAGGACCGGCTTCTGTAATTGCCTCGTCGCGGTCGTTGTACATTGCGCGAATTCGTCCGTAGGTCGCACCGCACAGGACGTTGTCGCCAATCCGCAGCGTGCCCTTCTGAACGATGAACCACGCGATCGCTCCGCGACCTTCGTCCCGGAATGCCTCCAGGCAAACACCCAGACCTTCGCGATCCGGATTTGCTTTGAATTCCTGCAATTCTGCAGTCAGCAACAGCGTTTCCAGCAACTTGTCGATGCCCTGACCTGTCGCTCCCGAAGTCCGCACGACTTCGACTTCCCCGCCCCATTCTGCAGGCAACAGTTCGTGCTGAGCCAATTGCTGCAGAATGCGTTGCTCATCAACCCCCGGCAAATCAATCTTGTTCAAAGCCACAACAATCGGAACACCGGCGTTCTTTGCATGACTGATGCACTCGACGGTCTGAGGCATCACGCCGTCATCGGCGGCCACAACCAGCACCACAATGTCTGTCGCATCGGCACCGCGTGAGCGCATTTCACCAAATGCCGCATGTCCTGGCGTATCGACGAACGTCAAAAGATGACCTTCGTAATTCACCTGGTACGCGGCAATATGCTGCGTAATTCCGCCCGCTTCGCCAGCCGCAACATTGGCACTGCGGATACGGTCCACCATCGTGGTTTTGCCGTGATCCACATGTCCCAGAATTGTGACCATCGGTGGACGCTGCAGCATCAGTTCCGGCGGATCTTCGTGATCCAGAGACGCCAGTAGTTCTGCTTCGATGTCTCGACCTCGCTTGAACGACAGATCGACGCCCAGCTCCATTGAGACTTCCATCGCCTCTTCTTCGCCAAGCTCATCATTGATCGTGACCATTCTTCCGGCTTTGAACAGAATGCTCATGATCGACTTTGCCGGTCGACCAATTGCTTCTGACAGAGCACGTACAGTAATAGGAAACGAAATCGATGCGGTCGTTTTCAGATCGATCGGACCCGAACGCTTGCGGCGTTTGAGTTTCTTGTTCTGGCGTTCCGCTTCCCGAGTTTCTCGCAGCTCTTTAAGCAGCGAACCACGATTCACTGAGCCTCGAGTTTTCTTCTGATCTGCGACCGGTGCACCACCTGCATCGTGAGCATCGCGAGCCTTCCGCAATGCCTTCAACTGATCGGCCAGCGGACTCCGACGGTCCACGATTTCCGACAGCGACATGTCGGGCTTCTGGGCCTTTTCATCACGAGGCTTTGGTTTCTTGGCAGGTTGAGTCTGCAGTGTTGGCGGGGCTGCGACCATTGGGCGGCCGGGTTGACGGTCTTTATCTCGATTGATCTTAATCGGACCGCCCGATTTGGCCGCTGCGCTAGCCTGCTGCTCGCGATCTTTGACCGATCCAATGGGCCGCATTTCGCGAACCGACTGCATCCGCGGACGACGCATCGCATCGGCTGGAACGGCCGGTTCCGCAGTCTCAGCTTTCACTATCGGGTCAGAAGGTGCCGTTTCCTCAATATCGTCCGCAATCGTTTCTTCCGCAACACTGTCCGATTCGGCGACCTCAACAGGCGGTGTGTCATCGACCTCTGACGCCTCCACGACAACTTCGTCGATCGGAGCATCTTCGACTGCCACAACTTCTTCAGAATCGGTCTCTTCGACTTCTTCGTCCTGCGATCTCGGTGTCCCTCGAGCCGGAATGCCGACAATCTGACGCACTTTACCTGCGACCAGTGGCACATCGCGCGATGGCGTCAACTCTGCCGCAGGCGCATTGCTGATGATCGTCGTACCCTTACCCTTAATGTAAGCGACGACTTTGTCTCGTTCTTCTTCACTCAGCGTCGCAAGTGCATTGCGCAACTTGACGCCAGCCTGTTCGCAGAGATCGATCAACACCTTACTATCGAGACCTAAATCTCGTGCAAGGGCAAAGATACGTATCTTCAAAACTTAACCCCTTTGGCCAACGGAGCCTGTCCGGAAAAACGCTTCCCAGACAGTGTCAGCACTGAACCTCACAAAAACAGGCCGGGCACTCCGAAACCGGAATTTCGGTGAAATGCAGACCGCAGTCAACGCCGTCTTTCAACCTGTTTCCGGCGAAAGCCGGTGACAGCCAGAACAGAGACACACAAGCACTTGAGACTTACCAAATTAGATCACTGAAGACTGTGTCTCCTCTGTACTGACGCCCGATCTCGTCCAGCGAGGATCAAAGCAAAACACTCAGCCATCAACTCAATGGCTGCTCCGAAAACTCATCAGGCTTCCTCAGCCGAAGCCGAAGCACTCTCGTCAGTACCTGGAGGAACAGTCTCCTTTTCCGCCTCAGCGGTTAGTTCCTGCCCGGCAGCCAACGTCGCCTGCTTATCTACCACTTCACTTTCCTCAGAATCCTTAACAACTTCGACGTCACCTGAAGCCTCAACAACTTCGCCGCTGTCTGAAGCTTCTGCAACTTCGCCGTCGCCTGAATCCTCAACAACTTCGCCGTTGTCTGAAGCCTCTGCCTCAGACGCATCGTCTTCAACAGCTACTCTGACCTTTGGTGGAGCCGGTTCGGGATGATTGGCCGCGTATTTTCTCTGCTCGGCCGCGACACGCTCTTCGATCTCAATACGAGCACTCTCAACGTCGGCGTATTCCACGATCCGGTCGCAGTCTTCCGCACTGAGACCACTCATTTCGACCAGTTGATCTGGTTCAATCACCGAAAGATCGTCGAAGGTGAAGAAGCCCTGAGACACCAGGTTTTCCGCCAGATCCGGCGTGACCCCAGGAACCACGCAGAAGGCTTCAATCGACTTGTCCAATTGCTCGTCCAGCAATGCCTGAGTCATCACACTAATGTCCCAGCCAACGAGTTTCGAGGCCAGTCGCACGTTCTGCCCGAACTTCCCAATCGCCAGCGACAACTGATCGTCACGAACCAGCACAATCACCTTGCCCAGCATCTGGCACAGAATCACGTCTTCCACTTCGGCTGGCTGCATCGCATTCGGCACCAGAATCTGAAGAGAATCATTCCAGCGCACGATATCAATGCGCTCGCCCGCCAGTTCTTCCACGATCCCACGAATTCGTGCCCCGCGAACACCAACACACGCGCCAACACAATCAATCGTTGAATCGTTGCACGACACAGCCACCTTTGATCGATTGCCCGCCTCGCGAGCGATCGAGCGAACTTCGATAATCCGGTCGTTAACCTCCGGAATCTCAACTTCAAACAATCGTCGCACAAAATCCGGATGAGTTCGCGACAAAATCACACGAACTCGCGAACCCGCCTTGCGAACATCCAGCACAATCGCCCGCACGCGGTCGCCTGTGCGATAGTTTTCTTTGCGGATCTGCTCACTGCGCGGCAGAATGGCTTCAACTTTTCCAAGACTGACGATCACCGTTCCGCGATCGACGCGAGTCACCTGCCCGGACACCTGCTGACTGCGGAGTTCCAGAAACTCTTCATACAATTGATCGCGTTCGGCTTCGCGAATTTTCTGAATCATCACCTGCTTTGCCGTTTGCGCTGAGATACGACCGAGCAGGTCGCCGAGCAACTCCGGGTCAAGCATTGCTCCGTCACAGATCAGCGCAGGCTCCCCCGTTTCGCGGTCAATGCGAACTTCAAGCTGCTCTTCTTCCGAAAAGTGCTTGCGGGCGGCTGAAAGAATGGCCTGTTCGATCCCTTCAAACACGACGTTGGCATCGATTGCCTTGTCGCGATGGATCGTATCGACAATTCTAAGTATTTCGTTTCCGTTCATAGACGTAGGTGTCTGATTGTGCTGTGCGTGGTTAAAAAAAAAGCGGGATCAATGTCCCACTTTACGCGACCGACATTTGTCACTCGGGGTGAGTTACATTGCCGGAGAACTTTCCGCCTTTCGAACGTGCGTCACCCTTAAGATGAATCACGCCAGATATCGGAGAAATGGAGTCAGACCTACATCTTGTCCATTTCAGGTTCCTTGAACGCGGTTCTGGAGCAAACAAGCAGCAAACTTCCTGAAAAGTCCGACGTCCAACCCGGATATTCCTCCGATTTTCCGCCAGCTTCCTCAGAATAGAAACGGAAAGTACTGGGAATTCCTTTGACTGTCAAGCAACCAGTATGACAGGAACTGTCGGTTGCCGAGGTCGTCACTGACCTTCGAACGATGGAATGAATGGATTCTGCCAATGTTTTTGGCTTCGTTATCGATCTGACGATGCTTCATTTGAAGGCTGTGACCCCCGGCTGTGGCCGTGAAGTTGCCCTGGAATTGAGACAAACCGGGTACACAACTGGGGGGTAGGGTGTGTGAAGCGAAGCGAAACACACCATTGAACTCGCTTCAGTGCTTTGCGAGTTTCTTTGCGCACCCTGTGACAAGCCTCACTAAAACGGATCGTAATTCCGGACAATTCACTGTCATTAGCCGCAAGTCAACGGCCTGCTTTCGATTTGCCCGGCAGCGGATGAAACTCGTTCCATCGTCGCCAGGCGTAGCTCCATTCCATCCACATCCGCATCATCGACCACAGCACACGCATCCGTTCCAGTTGATCGGCGGGCAATCGGGTTTGCAGCGCCTGAGCTTCACGCGCGGCCATGTCCAGTCCCCAACGGCGGGCGAGAAGGCGGCACAGGCTGTCGGCTGACAGATCGGTGACACTGCTCTCTTCGTCAAAACCATCAAAGACCCCGACGTTGCTGTCGTCGGCAATCATGCCAGCTTCTTCAGCCGCGACAAACAGTTGAAACAACTCCGAACGGGCGGGATCGATTTCCAGTGGCTTTGTCGTCTGAATCGCATCGAGCACCAGCCGTTCCACACCGTTCACAATATGAATCGCGAGGGTTGGCTTCGACGCCCCTGTGTTCCGGGGCTGGTCCTGGTCGTATTCGGAATGAGAATGACTTGATTCGGGCATGGTTTTACAAGGTTCTAGTGGACCTGCGAGGCTGGAAACCGCGAGTTCCCCTCACGCTTTGCAGGAATCCCTTGTATACTCAAACATGGTCGCTAAAACAAATGGTAACCGCTCACGGATACATGGAAACCTGGAAGTGTTTTAACAATGATTTCAGACCAGGCGTACGTTTATTGATGCACCACTCGCGTACAACCATAACGCTGCCGCTTGTCATTTTCGCAGTGATTCGATGGACATGCGCCAACGATTGTTGCATAGCTCAGAAACCTCCGGCGGCTGTTGGACACGATGCCGAACGTGTCCAGAAACAGGATCACGGACTGCCGGAGATTCTTTCGCAGCAGCTTTTTCGCGACCGTCAGATCGAACCACTGCTGCGATCCGCCGAAGCCGCGAATGATTCGCGTGACTTAGAGCGTTTCCGGGAATGTCTGCTGGCAATATTTTCCCAGCCATATGATCTTTTTGAATTTGATGTCCGGAATGAATTGGCCAGCAGCCTGCGGCGGCGTGCATTGAAGCTGTTGCTGCTGAGTTCTCCGGAGTTGCAACGTGCCTGGATCGAATCCAATCGAGTGATCGCTGACCACGAACTGGAATCTGCAATTCGACGCGGCGGTCGGCACGCAGTAGCACAGGTCGCACGGCGGTTTCCATTGACCGGAGCCGGGATTCAGGCCGAAGTGATCAATCTGACGTGCGAACTCCTGAAAGGCGACCGGCAGACTTTCGACGTGCGAATTCAGCAACTGGAAGAAATGTATGCTGGCACGGTGCTGGATCCTGAACTGGGAACTCAACTGCGTTCGCTGAAGAAAATCGCGGCGACCGCGACGCCACACGACCAGTTTTCAAATTCGACGCGACTGTCGATTCCCGCTACCCAGGCAGCCGGCTCACTGTCGCCGCCGTGGCCGATTCCACTTTGGACATGGCACGAAGCTATCCACAACTTTCCCGGCACGCCGCGGCCTGAAACGAGGAATATTCTGTCAGGGCTGGATTCTGAAGCGACGTACCGCCTGAATAACTTCAGCAACTGGAAAACTGTTTTCTGGCATGACAACATTGTGATCCGAACGCCCTTCCGCATTGTCGCACTTGATCGTGCGAGCGGCAAAGAACAATGGTCCGTTCCCACTGATACGTTCACTCCGGAACTGATTTCCACATACGACGATCTGGAAGACGCGATTCGTCGATCGAGTTTACGCCAACATTCCATGGACATGGCATCGCCGATTTGTGGGATGGCAGAATTCGGACTGATGTCCATCGACAGCGATTTTCTGTTCTTTGTTGATCGATTCGAATTCCTGACAGAGAAAGATCCATTCGCGGACAATCCCACCGGACGAGTGATCCGCAATCGCAACGGATTTCCATTCATTGAAGAGAATGATGATCCGTCTCGAAAATCGGTGGCCAGTCGACTGGTCGCCGTTTCCCGTCGCACAGACTCAGCCATTCCAGCCGTCGCATGGCAAATCGGTGATGGCGATTCGTTTGAGTATCATCCGGTTACAAAAATTGAATCGACCGATTCGAGAGCAAAGTCCGAAACACCATCAGATCTGCAGTTGTCGATAAAGATGCCGGCCGTAGAGGGAGAGAGAATCGAATCAGTCGATGAGCCATGGTCAAGGCATCGATTTTTATCTCCACCGTGCGGTTCCGGAACGCGACTGTACGTGCTGACACTGAATGAGACTCAAGTGTTTTTGAACTGTCTGTTTCGCAACACGGGCCAACTGTTATGGCGACAACCGCTTGCATACACTGACGAAAATGCCGTATCGCTGATAGATAAATTCACATTCACACAACGCACCAGTGTGTGTCTTGTCGGCAAGGATACCGTCGTGTGCAGCCTTGCCGACGGCATGGTCATTGGCGTCAATGCCGTTGATGGTTCGCTAAAATGGGCGACGGCGATTCGTGATGTGGCTTCCGTCGCGCCGCAGTTTCGATTCGGCCGCGCGTTCCCGGATTATGGCGGCGATACCTCGATTTCTTCGCCTTCAATTCTGGTACCGTCCATCTCTGACGACATCATCATCTGCTGCAATCATCATTCGGTGTCGGTCCATGGATTGTCATTGCGGACCGGGGAAATCCTCTGGAAGTCGTCGCGGCGTGCATTCGGTGCAGGGGAAGTCGGCGGAAGCCCCGATCATTATGTCGCAGGCATTTCTCAGCAGCAAGTGATTCTGATTGGTGATCGACATTGCCGCAGCCTGAATTTGAAAACGGGCGAGCAGAACTGGGTCGTCGAAATCCACGGCTCCAGCGGGCGTGCCGAATGTCGCGGCGATCGCTGTATCATTCCGCTGCGTTATGGGCGGGCGATGGCGGTGAATCTCGCGACGGGGAGTTTGATTCCGGAGTCGATCCTGGAGGCTCCAGAGAACTCGCGCGATCCGTATGGAGCGATTGCCAGTGATGACGAACTCATCTGCGTTTCGACGCCCATCAGTGTGACGGTGTTTCCCCAGGTCGATATGCTTCTAAAGAAGGCTGATGAGCTTCCTGCATTGACAGCCGATCCCGCAAGACACGTCATGGTCCGCGCACAGGCACTTCTGATCAACGGCGATTTCGAGAAGTCGTTGGCAGTACTCTGCGATGCGGTTGGTGCAAAGCTTCCACGCGAGGCGTCTGCACCACATCTGGATGAAGCACTGGCGCAGCTTGTGCTGGAAAAATGGGGCCACGTGATTCAACGCGATCGCGAAGCCAGAAACGTCGCGGCACAGAAATCCGCAAGGCTTCCTGCCGATGGTGTCCCTGCCGAAGTTGAACTCCTGTCAAAGTTGAAACTGCCATCAGACGTTGAATTCCGAGCTGCCATATTTCAACGACTTTCGGAACCGACCGGGAGTCCGGAGTCATCCCTGACGATCGACGATATCAAGAAACAGCGTGGCTGGAAGTCCCTGATGCGACTCACGAAACAGTGGAGCGTTCGCCCGGATCTTCTGTTTGACAGTACGGAAGATGATCGACGATTGGATCCAGAATTACTGCACGAACTTTCTGTGCTGGAACTTCGGCAATTGGCAAGCGACTTCCTGCAGCATCCGGAAACGATACCGGAAGCTGCTGCTTTCCGGCGGTTTGTCGCACATCTGCTTAGTCGCAGCGAATTCGCCGTTGCTGAACTTTGTCTGATTCGATGGTGTGAAATTTCCCAGTCCGCAAATAAAGAACCCGACGTATCGGCAACGGAACTTCTCGCGGAAATGCGATCGACCGCTGTGCCACCCATTCCACAATCACGGGATACGGGCCTCACGTCGTCGGTGACGGAACCGCTGGCGTTCGAACTCCTGCCGTTCATCCGCAAACCTGATGCGGATTTTGAAGGCTGGTATCGTCAAGTCCGATTGGATTCATTGCCAAAGCGATGCCGGACACATGCCTATATGGCTGGCGAGGCTCCGCTCACGGGTGACCTGGGAGCAAATACAAAATTGCTGACTATCGATCCGATGGACGGGACAGTGCGTGATGAAGTGCCGTTGCCTTTTCCGATTGACCAGCACACAGGTAAGTTTTTCCCGTTGTCAGATAACGATCTGACGCCCGGTTTGTTCCCAGTTTGCGGGGCTGGTGAAATCGCAATGATTGCCTGCCCGGTGCCGGGTCAGGGCAGCGTCCTTTGGCAACGACGTTTTCAGTTCGGCAAGTCTGATGCGAGTCGTGTGGAATTTGGTTCTTTGGGTTCAGACCATTTGATCTGGCAACATGCCGATACGCTGCACTGTTCTGACCCGTTGACGGGTGAAGACTTGTGGACTCGAGAACTCACATTGTCGCAAAGTGAAGAGACTTTGTTGCATCGCGGCGTCAGTCCGTCTGTGCGGCGAATCGCCGGTGATCGGCAGATAACACTCGTCACGGGCAGCGATTCACAAAGTTACGAACGATTCGACACACGCGATGGACGGCGATTGAGCGTCGGGCGACTGAACCGAGACTCGACAGAATCGGTCGTCACTGTCGGACGCTGTCTTCTCTACACAGATTCCAATGGCAGACTCCACTTGTTTGACGGCGGATCGGAAAAGGAGGAACTGACCGACGTCGCACCGATTTTTCCTCTGCGGCGCGATCACAGAATCGTCTGTCAGATTCTGGAGAATCATCGAGTACTCGTCGTATCGGAATCACCGGAACTGCTTGAACTGGTCATGATCGATGTCGAGCATGGCATAGTTCTTTTCAGGACTCCCGTATCGCAATATATCAGTGAAGGATTCGTGTTTTCATTCTCCGCGTTTGAGCGCAACGGACGACTTTTTGCAGCGTTGAGCGGTGCCGGGCGATCAGAACGATCGATCCAGCAGGCGTTTATGCGCGGAGTACCGCAATTGTCCGACGGCCCGCTGCTGTGCCTGAATCCGGCCACCGGTGAATTGCAGTGGAGTGTGCAAATCGATCAGGCCATTTTCCCCGACATCCACGGTGACCCCACAGATCTGCTGATCGGATTGTCTGCGCCGAAGCTGTTGCTGGAAGGAAATCTCAGAACCAGATCAGCAGACACTGTCATTGTGCAGGTTTTTGACGAAACCACCGGACAGCTCATCGCGCAGTCCCCGTCGTTTTCCAGTCTGCCACCGCTCCGATGCGTTCACATTGCTGATGAACGCCTGATACAACTCACGACGGCAAATGCAATCATTTCAGTCAGGGCACCAACCATGAAGTCAGATAATTTGCGTTAGGCAGGCAATCTGCACGCGTGAAAAGAACTGAAAACATCGGAATGGGACAGTTGTTTTCAGCGCGATTCCTATCCTGCGTCGCGCTGAGGCCCCATTTGACTCAGCCGATTGTAGAGCGTCTTCAGGGCAATCCCCAGTTCTTTCGCGGCCTGCGGCTTGTCGCCCTGGTACTTGTCCAGGACTCGCAGGATCATGATTTCTTCCATCTCCCGCAGCGTCTTTGGTTCCCCGGTGAAGATAGAACTATGAGCGTTCATGGAAATCGTCGGCGAATCCATCGAAGTGCCGGTATAAGGTGAAGTCGGCGCACCCACCTGAGCGGCGACGTCGCGATTGATGCTTCGTGGAAGATCTTCAGGACGGATTGTCACACCGTCAGACAAAATGACCGAATGTTCCAGCACGTTTGCCAGTTCACGGACGTTCCCCGACCAGTGGTGCGCCTGCAGTAACTTGATAGTTTCCGGCGGCAGCATTTCCGGCGCAACGGTATCGCGTTTCAGATGTCGAGCCAGCAAGTGCAGCGCTAAAGTGGGAATATCGTCCAGGCGTTCGCGCAGTGGCGGAAGATAGATTTCAAATGTGTTCACTCGGAAGAACAAGTCTTCGCGGAACAGCCCTTCGGCCACCATTTGCTGGAGTTCCCGATTGGTCGCACATACGACACGGACACTGACGTGAAACGGTTCGTTATCTCCAACGCGTCGGACTTCTCCGGATTCCAGAAATCGCAGCAGCTTGACCTGCATGGATTTGTCAAGTTCCCCTAATTCGTCGAGGAACAGCGTGCCGCCGTTTGCGACTTCAAACAGCCCGGCCCGGTTCGAATCTGCTCCGGTGAACGCACCTTTGCGATGGCCGAAGAATTCGCTTTCTACAAGGTTTTCCGGAATCGCACCGCAGTTCACCGCGACAAATGGTTCGTTGCTGCGTTCGCTTTGCTCGTGAACGCGGCGAGCCACCATTTCTTTGCCAGTGCCTGTTTCGCCCAGAATAAGCACTGCAGAATCCGATGGTGCAATTTTGTCAATCAGCTTCTGAACTCGCAGCATCGGTGCCGAAGTACCGACAAGATTTGAACGCCCCTCAACCCGCTGCAATCGACTTTCAAGGGCGATGGTCTTATTCTGAAGAGCCTTCTTTTCCCCGATGCGGTCCAGTACGTTGATGATTTCAAACAGCGACACCGGCTTCGGCAGGAAGTCGTATGCTCCCATACGAATGGCTCGAATCGCATCTTCACGATCGCCGTGACCGGTACTGATGACAGCAGCGGTTTCTGGAGAATGTTCTCGCAGGTAATCGATGACATCCCAGCCACTGCCACCTGGCATTCTCAGGTCAATGATCGCCGCATCGAAGGCATTTTTCTGTATGGCTTCAATTGCGGAACCTGGCGACTGGCGAACGGTCGCGTTGTGCCCCATTCGCGGCAGCTCTGACCGCATCAAATCTGCAATCGACTGTTCGTCATCGACGAACAATACTCGTAGGCTAACTCGTTTTTTAGTGCTCACTGCCGACTCCGTGGCCGCTGCATTCAGCTTCGTGCTGTAGGATTTTGAGAAGGAAAGAGTTGGCGATCTGCTGATTTCGCCGCAATTGATGCCATCTGCGGCACAAACTGCTGAGAGAGAGTGCGAATTGTAATCAGAAACGCCCGTTTGGGGCAACGCGGAATTTCCCGCTGAAATTCACCGGTTTTGGAGATCCGATCGCTGTTGCTCCGCTTCTCGGGAATCCGCCTGCTGCGTTTCTTGTACTCTGGTTCGCGGCGTGAAATACTCCGGTACAATAATTCGTTTCTCTCACGGATCTGAATCAACATGCTCTGGGAAGTCGAAATCCTGCCGATTGGCAGTGAACTGGATTACGAAGGATTGCGAATCGCCGCGAGCGCGACCAGTCAGGGGATTACAGGCCTTGACGGTGTCAAATCGGCTCGCACCTTCCTGCTTCAGGGTGAACTCAAACACGTCGATGCCCTGCGGGCTGCGGAACAGTTGCTGGTCGATCCAGTGACCGAGCGGTTTGCCGTTCATCAGCTTCCCGCATCGAATACTTCGGATTTGAACTCTCAATTTCTCCTTAATGTCCTTCTGCACCCTGGAGTGACAGACAGTGTCGCCGAAAACGCTCAAAAGGCGCTCACGAGATTGAACATCAATGTGTCCAACGTCGCGACATGTCGACGTTACTGGATCACCGGCACTCTCGGGGCCGCGAAGCTCGCGCAGTTGAAGAAAAAAGTCCTGGCAAACGACGCGATCGAATACGTTGTCGCCGGCCCGCTGCAGATCAGAGACTTGACGCTTGGCAGCGAGTACAAGTTCAAGCTCACGACCGTCGCGATTCGCAACATGAACGATGACGAACTGATGGTGCTCAGCAAGCAGGGACAGCTTTATTTGAGTATTGCAGAAATGAAGACGGTGCAGGACTATTTCCGATCATTGGACCGTGATCCGACGGACATCGAACTGGAAACCGTTGCGCAGACATGGAGCGAGCATTGTTCGCACAAGACGCTGGGCGGACGAATTCACTACGTCGAAACCTGCGATGGAAAAGTTGTCCGCGATACGCACTTCAGCAACATGCTGAAGGAGACTATCTTTGCTGCCACCGTGAAAATCCGCGAATCACTTGGCAAAGACGACTGGTGCGTGAGTGTGTTCAAAGACAACGCTGGAATTGTAAAATTCGATGACCGGCAGAATGTCTGCATCAAAGTGGAAACGCACAACCATCCGTCGGCAATTGAACCGTACGGTGGAGCCAACACGGGACTCGGCGGCGTGATTCGCGATCCACTCGGTACAGGATTGGGCGCGCGTCCCGTTTGCAGCACCGATGTGTTTTGTTTCGCTCGACCCGACTATCCTGCCGATCAACTTCCGCCGGGCGTGCTGCATCCACTGGCCGTAATGCAGGGCGTTGTCGCCGGAGTTCGCGATTATGGCAACCGCATGGGCATTCCGACCGTCAATGGTGCCGTCTGTTTTGACGATCGGTATCTAGGAAATCCGCTGGTGTACTGCGGCAACGTTGCAATGATCCCTGTCGGTAAGTGTGACAAAAAGGTCAGCCCTGGTGATCTGATTGTCGCTGTCGGTGGTCGCACGGGCCGCGACGGAATCCACGGCGCAACGTTTTCTTCTGTGGAACTCACGGAAGAGAGCGAACATATTTCGGGTGGATCGGTTCAGATTGGCAATCCTGTGACCGAAAAAATGGTGGCCGATGTGATCCTCGCCGCTCGTGATTTGAATCTGTACTCCGCCATCACCGACTGCGGTGCTGGTGGTTTCAGCAGTGCTGTGGGTGAAATGGGTGAAGAAACCGGTGCTGAAGTGTGGCTCGACAAAGCTCCGCTGAAGTATTCCGGTTTGTCGTATACGGAGATCTGGATCAGTGAAGCTCAGGAACGCATGGTGCTCTCCGTGCCGCCGGCAAATTGGCCTCAGTTTGAAGCGATGTGTGCATCGGAAGGTGTCGAAGCAACCGCCATCGGCAAGTTCACGGATACGAAACAGCTTGTACTGAAATACGGCGACACACAAGTCGGCAGCGTAAGTATGCACTTCCTCCACGAAGGCCGCCCGCCGGTGGTTCGTGAAGCAGTGTATGAAATTCAAAGCAGCCAACTCGCTCGGCGTGATCAGGCCATAAGTGCTGGCCACCAGAAAACTGACTACACCGAAGACCTCAAAAAGATCCTTGGCTCACTCAACGTCGCCAGCAAAGAATGGATCATCCGCCAGTATGACCACGAAGTTCAGGGCGGCAGCGTCATCAAACCACTCGTTGGTGTCAACAACGACGGACCATCGGACGCCGCCGTGGTGCGTCCCGATTTGACGTCCAAACGGGGCCTTGTTGTTTCCTGCGGTATCAATCCACACTATGGCGACCTCGATCCTTACTGGATGGCGGCGTCGGCCATTGACGAAGCCGTTCGCAACTGCGTCGCCGTCGGAGCTGATCCGGACCGCATCGCGATTCTCGACAATTTCTGCTGGGGTAACACCGAACGCCCGGAAACCCTGGGGACGCTCGTTCGAGCCGCCGTCGCGTGTCAGGATTTCGCCGTGGCTTACGGCACACCTTTCGTCAGCGGCAAGGACAGTCTGAACAACGAATTCAGCTATGAGGTCGCAGTAAAGGGGGCTGACCCTCTTGCGACTTCAGGGTCTGACCCCTTTACTGCGACCCGAAAAAACGTCGCCATCCCCTCAACGCTGCTTATCACCGCGCTCGGCCAGGTGGATGACGTCGAAACCTGCGTCACGATGGACCTCAAAGGTCCGGGCAATTTGCTGTATCTGATCGGCGAAACCAAAGACGAAATGGGCGGCAGTCATTACAACCTCGTCAACGGCCTCACCGGCGGCAACGTCCCGACTGTTCATAAGGACGTCGCCCCAAAAATCTTCCGTGCCCTCCACCAAGCCATCAAACAAGGCTTGATCCTCTCTTGCCACGACCTCAGCGAAGGCGGCCTGGCAGTTGCTGCGGCTGAGATGGCGTTTGCAGGCGGCGTTGGTGTTGAGATTGGGTTGAAAGAGTGTGATGCGGCAGTTGCACTATTTTCGGAAAGCAATACACGTTTTCTAGTTGAAGTAGAAACTGGCAGTTCTCGTGAATTCGAAACATTGATGTCAAGAGTTCGATGCAACCAGATTGGGACGACAACGACAACAGGGAATCCACGGCTCCAAATCACCGCAAACAGCGCGACCGTGATTGATGGTATCTTGGTAGAACTGAAAACCGCATGGCAATCCCCATTGGGTTTTCAAGGGGAATTCTGAAAATATTTGAATGGGGTGCGTTGCGCCTTCGATGGCGAATTGGTTCGATTGAGTCGCCACTGAGTTTACCTCGGTGGTTTTCAGGATTCTGCACTACCGGAATTCTCCTTATTTTCGAGTAGTGCAGAATCCCGAGAACCACCAGAATGAATCCGGTGGCGGAAAAATCGACAGCTCGCGCGCCGGATGGGGGCGCAGTTGGAACAATGAGCTGTACGACGCCCTACTGTTTTCCTTCGGCACGATTCGACCACCATGGCAGACCAACACCGCCGTCCATTGTCAAGGTAGAACCTGTCATGTACGAGGCTTCGTCACTGAGCGTGAAACATACCCCGTGGGCCATTTCATCACTGTTCCCCATGCGACCCAGGGGAAGTTCATTGCCGGCGGCGGCCAACTGGTCGTCTGAAAAGAATTTTCGTTCGCCCGGCGTATCGATCCAGCCGGGATGAAATACGTTGACTCGAATGCCGGATTTCACAAGTTCAATTGCCGCCGTACGGGCCATCTGGTCGATGGCCGCTTTGGACATGTTGTAAGCCATCGCCGTCGGAAACGGGATGATCGCGTGTGGTGAACTGACGACGGTGATCGCACCTCCTTTGCCCTGCCGCAACATCTGCTGAGCCGAAGCACGGACTCCATGCAGCGCACCCCACATGCTGACTTCTACCGTACGGCGAAATCCGGCCATGTCTGCATCCACCATCAGTTCCCGATCGCTGTAAACGGCGTTGGAAACAAATAGTTCCAGACTGCCAAACGCCTCAACCGTCTGCTTCACCATGTCCTCAACAGCTTTCAGATCCGACACGTCACATGCAACAACCAGCGCTTTGCGTCCCAGATCACGAATTTCCTTCGCCACCTCTTCCGCCTGAGCCTTACTTGCGCTGCAATTGACCGTCACATTTGCGCCACCGCGTGCAAGAGCGATCGCGATCGAACGCCCGATCCCTTTGGAAGATCCTGTGACGAGCGCATTTTTACCTTTGAAGTTGTAGTCCATGTTCGTTATTCAGCTTTGGGAAATCGGTTAAAGAGACGGAGCGAAGTTCGAGCCTGAGGCTTCGAAGTTACACGACTGCCGCTGATTGTGGTGGGCGTTCAGGATGGCGTCAATCGTACCTGGTGGAACACGCCATTTTTGGGGGGATCATTGAGAACCTTTCATCAGGCGACTCACGTCCCTCCACTCGCGGGGTTGATACTCCCGCACATCGGCGAGCGGCAGGACGTCAGTCCTCCGATTTGTGCGTGGCAGGTTCGTTGCGGCGAAAAGACAGGAAGACTTTGGACAGGAAAATGGAATTGCAGGAATACGACGACACAGATTGCCTCAATCTTCCTGTCCTCAATCTTCCTGTCCTCAATCTTCCTGTCCTCAATCTTCCTGTCCCGGTCTTCCTGTCCCGGTCTTCGCGATTTGTCCACAACAACGTCGTTCGTTGGATCGGGCGACTTACGTCGCTCGGCTCGCCTCAAAGCACATCTACCAACTCACCAGCCAGCAGATCGGTGATGACATCATCGAGAGCTTTGAGGCATCCGTCGTCTCCCTCGTCTCCCTCGTCTCCGGTGAGACCGGGGTGATCTCAAACGAATTTCAGGCCTGTGGATGCAACGGCAGGTGAATTGCGATCGCGACACCCGTTTTTCGGGGATCTCTTCCGGCTTGAATCTCATTGACTTCAATGAACACCGCTGCCTAAAAGAACAGAACCCCATGACTTCAATGACACGCGCCCGTAGCTCAGTTCGATAGCGCAGCCGCCCGAACGTCAGCGTGAGATTATTGACCAGTATGTAGGTCCCAGCGTCCCCGTCCTTCATCCGGCCCCAGACAAGCGGCATCCCTGAACGCGTGAGAAAACAGAGCAATCAGCGATCAGTTTGCACGCATCGTGATACTGCGTGAACATCTTCATGGACAACTGGCCTGAATCCATCCTCGAGCGTTTGCATTCAGGAACGAAATTGACCAGGGTTTTGACCGTGCAGGCGGAATTTGAATCTACGCCAGCTACGCCCGCCAACTTTCTTTGATCCCGACCTGCAAGAATGGTGTCTTTCCTGCGAGATACTTCTCCAGTGCGCCGTCTGGATCGTGCCACGGCCCGAAGTACCAGACTTTTCCGAGAATCTTCTTTGCTTACACTTTCGCCGAATGGGCGTAGAGAGGAAAATCAGGATGTGGTTTAGACGGTTTGGTTTGTTTACTCGCCACAAGTGAGTTCCCCAGCAATCAGGCGTAGAATCGACGAAAACCATAGTTCCCGAGTTTCCCAGAAAAGTCAAATCACCCGTGTTTTCATTGCTCAAGCGCCCGTAGCTCAGTTGGATAGAGCAACCGCCTTCTAAGCGGTAGGTCAGTGGTTCGAATCCACTCGGGCGCAATGTCTTGATTTTGATCGTGTCGTTATCGGCGGCAAATGATCCGGAGGTTTGGCGTTTTAAAAATGTGCCGTTTTTTCCCAGTACTGAATTCGCATGACATCAAATCGCCCTGATATCCGTAACCTGCTTGAAGAACGTATTCTGATCATTGACGGCTCCATGGGAGCCTTGATTATGTCCAATAACCCGGACGAAGCAGGCTATCGAGGCGCGAGATTCAAAAATCATTCGATCGATCTGCGGAATGCTACGGACCTGCTGGTGCTGACTCAGCCAAAGTTGATCACGGGCATTCATCAGCAGTACCTGGACGCTGGCGCGGACATCATTGAGACCGACACGTTCAACGCTAACATCGTGTCACTGGAAGAATTCCAGCTCTCGCACCTGACGTATGAGATCAATAAAACCGGGGCTGAGCTGGCTCGGTCGATGGCTGACAAGGCGACCGTTCGCAATCCGAGCAAGCCCCGATACGTCGCTGGAAGTATCGGGCCGACCAAGGTTCAGTTGTCGATGAATGCCGACAAGCCGGGGACGCGACCGTTTCAGTTCGATGCGATGGTAGCATCGTACGCTGAACAAATTCGCGGCCTCATGGACGGTGGCTGCGATTTGCTGCTGCCTGAAACCAGCTTCGACACGCTCAATATGAAAGCGTGTCTGTTCGCCATCAGCCAGGTCTTTGAAGAAAAAGGTCGCGAACTGCCGGTGATGATCTCCGGCACTGTGTTTACCGGCGGAGTCACATTGCTGGGCCAGTCTGTCGAGGCCTTCTACGCCGCCGTTGAACATTTTCCGGCGCTCAGTATCGGCTTCAACTGCGCGCTGGGGCCGAAGCAGATTAAGCCGTACCTGGAAACACTTTCTGGCATGGCAACTAAGTATGTCAGTTGCTATCCGAACGCCGGCATGCCCGACGGAATGGGCGGATTTGACACATCACCTGGCGACTTTGCAGGCATTGTTCATTCTCAGGCGAAAGCCGGATTGCTCAACATCGTTGGCGGCTGCTGCGGCACGACTCCCGAATTCATTCGCCGAGTTTTCGAAGCGACGAAGGGTATCGCACCACGCAAAATTCCGCAGGGCAATGGCTGGTCAACGTACTCCGGATTTGATTATCTGGCGTTACGACCGGAATCAAACTTCATGAACGTTGGCGAACGCACCAACGTTGCAGGATCACGCAAGTTTCTGCGGCTGGTTCGCGAAGACAAATTCGACGAAGCGATCAGTATCGCCCGTGATCAGGTCGAAGGCGGCGCGCAGGTCATTGACGTCAACATGGACGAAGGGCTGCTTGATGGGCCGCGCTGCATGGAAAAATTCCTGTGGCTGCTGCACGACGACAACATCCGCACACCCATCATGATCGACAGCTCCGACTGGAAGATCATCGAAGCCGGGCTGAAATGCGTTCACGGCAAGAGTATCGTCAACAGCATCAGTCTGAAGGAAGGCGAAGCGGAATTCCTGCACCGCGCGAAGCTTGTTCGTCGATACGGAGCGGCGGTTATCGTCATGGCGTTCGACGAAACCGGTCAGGCGGCGAACTGCGAGGACAAGGTTCGCATCTGCAAGCGCGCGTTCAAGCTGCTGACAGAAAAAGTCGGATTCCCGCCGACGGACATTATTTTCGACGCAAACATCCTGACCGTCGGCACGGGCATGGAAGAACATTCCAACTACGCGGTGGAATTTATCGAAGCCGTGCGGCAGATCAAGACGGAATGTCCCGGTGCGAAGACGTCGGGCGGTGTGTCCAACGTTTCGTTTTCCTTCCGAGGCAACGATGTCGTGCGTGAAGCGATGAATGCAGCCTTCCTGTATCACGCGATTCAGGCGGGGCTTGACATGGGCATCGTCAACCCGCAGCAACTGGAAGTGTACGACGAGATCGATAAAGAACTGTTGGTCTACATTGAAGACGTCGTACTGAATCGCCGACCTGATGCGACGGAGCGGTTGGTAGACTATGCCGAGAACGTGAAGAACAAAGCGGATAGCGGAAAGCGGAAAGCCGAAGAGTGGCGGGAAGGCACGGTTGAGCAACGGTTGCAGCATGCACTGTTAAAGGGGATCACAGACTACATTGATGCGGACACAGAAGAGGCGCGTCTGAAATACGGGCGACCGCTGGAGATCATTCAGGGGCCGCTGATGGACGGGATGAACGTCGTCGGTGAACTCTTCGGTACTGGCAAAATGTTTCTGCCTCAAGTGGTAAAGTCCGCGCGTGTGATGAAGAAGTCGGTCGCCTGGCTCGAACCGTTTATGGAAGCCGAAAAGGCCATCAAAGCCCAGGAGATTCGGCGAGCGGGGGGCGTCAGCCCCTCGGTACCCGAGCATGAAGGATCTTCTATCGAAGTCAATACCGGTGGGCTAACACCCACCGCTCACCAGGATTCGTTGACACCCACCGCTCGCCTCGATGCAAACGGCCTGTTCACCGGGACTCGGGACGAAGCTGTCGCCCTCGCTGAAGCGGCGGAAAAGCTTGCCGATCCCAATGCGATCGCAAGCAGCGTTCGCGGGACTTTCCTGATCGCGACGGTCAAGGGCGACGTGCATGACATCGGCAAGAACATCGTTGCGGTTGTGCTGCGATGTAACAACTTCAAAGTCATCGATCTCGGCGTGATGGTGCCGTGTGAGAAGATCCTGGAAGAAGCGATCAAGCACAAAGTCGACATCATCGGGCTCAGCGGTCTAATTACACCGTCACTGGAAGAAATGATCATCGTGGCTCGCACGATGAAGGAACAGGGCTTCACGGTGCCGCTGCTGATCGGAGGTGCCACGACCAGCGCGAAACACACCGCTGTCAAAGTGGCTCCGGCATATGATCAGCCGGTGGTTCACGTGGGCGATGCGTCGCTATCTGTGGGAGTTGTGGAGGCACTGCTCGACCCCAACCGCAAGGCCGATTTCGTTGCAAAGAATATCGATTCACAGGCCCGCGCGAAGGCCTCTTTTGATCAGCGACAGCAGGTGACGTTGATTCCCTACGTCGATGCTTTGTCGAAGCGAATGACGATTGACTGGGCGAATTACACGCCGCCCAAACCAGATTTTCTGGGGACTCGGATTGTCAACGATCTGCCACTGGAGGAATTAGTTCCTTATATCGACTGGTCACCATTTTTCAGTTCCTGGCAGTTAATCGGCAAGTACCCGAAGATCCTGAACGATGCCGTGGTCGGTGAGGAAGCTCGCAAACTCTTTGCGGACGCACAAACAGAACTCAAAACTCTTCTTTCCCACAAGAGCATCAAAGCTCAAGGCGTCTACGGATTCTGGCCGGCAAACTCTGACGGGGACGATGTTGTCCTGTGGACCGACGAAACACGTACCAAAGAGCTTATGCGATTTCCGATGTTGCGTCAGCAGTGGGAACGTGTCGGGCAAAACAACTTCAGGTCGCTGGCGGATTATGTGGCGCCAAAATGTAGCCATCACGCTCCGCGTGATGAGCCTTCAACAGCGGATGTTCATGTTGCAACGCCGTCGGCATCGAGTAATCAATCCAAAGGGCTCGTCACGCGGGGCGATGACGGCTACATTGACTACATCGGTGCCTTCGCGGTTACCGCCGGTCATGGTTGTGATGAACTCGCGAAATCGGTGGAAGCCGAAGGCGATGACTATCGAGCCATTATGATCAAGGCACTGGCTGACCGTTTCGCGGAAGCGTTTGCCGAATACCTGCACGCGCGAGTTCGGCGTGAATGGAGCTACGGCAAGACAGAAACTCTGACAAACGATCAGATGATCGACGAGGCTTACGACGGGATCCGTCCGGCATTTGGATATCCATCGTGTCCCGACCATCTGCCAAAAGGACCGCTGTGGAAGTTGCTGGATGCGGAAAAGGCCACAGGCATGACACTCACAAGCAGTTTTGCGATGTGGCCGGCGGCTTCCGTGAGCGGTCTCTACTTCAGTCTTCCTGATCGACTGATTCCCGGCTCGAAATACTTCGCTGTGGATCGCATCACCAAAGACCAGGTCGAGAATTATGCCGCTCGGATGAAAATGTCAGTTAAAGAAATCGAACGCTGGCTGGCACCGAACCTTGGATACAATCCGTAGTGCCGAATCCTGAAAACCACCGAGGTAAACTCAGTGGCGTCGCAGTCTGTTGCGTCGCCACCGGATTCATTCCGGTGGTTCCCGGGATTTCTGCACTACACGAGCAATCGCCACGTCTGGCTGACAGCGGGATGTGAGTTTGAAACATCAGAATCATGCGTTACGATTCTGCTGCAAAACCCAAATGACTATTGAGAACATTTATGACGATCTGTAAAAAGGGCGTTATCCTTGCAGGCGGGACAGGCTCACGCTTATTTCCCTTGACACTCGCCGTTAGTAAACAGATGGCTCCCGTGTATGACAAGCCGATGATTACTATCCGCTGTCCGTATTGATGCTTGCGGGAATCCAGGACGTGCTCGTGATCAGTTCGCCCCGCGATTTGGGAGGCTTCCAGAAGCTACTCGGCGAGGGCACATCATGGGGCATGAAATTCTCCTACGTTGAACAGCTGAAGCCGGAAGGTTTGGCTCAGGCGTTTGTCCTTGGAGCCGACTTCATCGGTTCAGATCATGTCGCACTCATTCTGGGCGACAACATTTTCTACGGCAGTGGATTTCAGAAAATACTCCATTCCGCCGCTTCGAACCAAACCGGAGCCACGATATTCGGCTATGAAGTTCTCGACCCTGAAAGATACGGCGTCGTTGAATTTGATTCGAAGGGTAAAGCGATTTCTCTGGAAGAGAAGCCAAAGCAGCCAAAGTCGAATTATGCCGTTCCAGGTCTCTATTTCTATGACAACACCGTCGTGCAAATCGCCAGGGATCTGAAGCCGTCTCCTCGTGGCGAATTGGAAATTACGGATTTGAATTCCGAATATCTTCGTCGCGGTCAACTGCGAGTAGAAATGCTGTCGCGTGGATTCGCATGGCTCGATACAGGAACTCACGATTCACTACTCGATGCAGGCAACTTTGTTGCTGCTATCGAAAAGCGCATGGGATTGAAGATCTCCTGCCCGGAAGAAATTGCATTTCGCCGAGGTTTCATTGATCGGAATCAGCTCTTGGGCCTGTCTACGGCTTTCCCGAATGAGTACGGCGAGTACCTAAAACGCGTGGCACGATGATGTTTTCAAACAGAAATTAACACGGATTGCGTTAATGTTTTTGATTCTCGGAGGAAACGGCTACGTCGGTACGGCGTTTCAGAAACATCTGCAGCAGAGCAACCTGCCGTTTGCAGTGATTTCTCGTTCGGTCGTTAATTATTCAGACGAACAGTCGCTGCTTCGTCTGATCAGGGAACGACGGCCGATATTTCTGATCAACGCCGCAGGGTACACCGGGCGTCCGAATGTTGATGCGTGTGAAATACACCGCACGGAATGTCTCCAGGGAAACGCAGTTCTGCCGGGGATTGTTCGATCCGCATGTGAGAAATCAAATTTGCCGTGGGGACATGTCTCGTCAGGCTGCATTTTCACCGGAGCTAAGCCAGACGGCACCGGTTTTGCAGAAACTGATCCTCCGAACTTCTCGTTTCGACACAACAATTGCAGCTTTTATTCGGGCTGCAAAGCGTTGGGTGAAGAACTGCTGGACGGCGCAGAGAATTGTTTCGTCTGGCGACTTCGAATTCCGTTTAATGAAATTGACGGGACTCGAAACTATATCTCAAAAATGATGCGATATGATTGCCTGCTGCAGGCGACTAACAGTCTTTCGCAGCTTGACGAATTCGCCGCTGCGAGTGTTGCCTGCTGGACGAAGCGCGTGCCATTTGGAACTTACAATCTGACAAACCCAGGTCGTGTCACAACTCGCGAAGTCGTCGCCATGATTCAGCGTCATGGCCTGATCAAGAAGGATTTCCAGTTCTTTGATTCCGAAGACCAGTTTATGCACGTCGCTGCGAAGACACCGCGATCGAACTGTGTGCTGGATACTAAGAAAGCAGAACGTCTGGAACTCCCGATGCGTCCGGTTGATGAAGCTCTGGACGCCGCCATGCGGCAGTGGGTGAAAGCGGGTTAAGATCGCTTTGATCAAGTTCGCGGGGACACCATGAGTACGTCAGAATCTGCACCGTCAAACAACATTCGCAACGCCGCAGAACGGATTCATTCGATTGACCAGTTTCGCGGGTACACGGTACTGGGGATGTTCGTTGTCAATTTTCTTGGGCATTATCCGGCACACTACAATTACCATCATAACGACTATTTCCTGAGTTATGCCGATACGATCATGCCCGCGTTTCTGTTCGTGGTCGGCATCTCGTTTCGATTTTCTCTGCTGCGGCGACTGGCAACAGCAACGTTCCTCGCGACTTATGCTGGTTATTTTCGACGCAGTCTCGCGTTGTGTCTGATCTCAGTGATTCTCAACGGCATTGGTCAGAACTGATGATTGTGTACGGACTCGTTCGCGGCCTGGAGAAGCAGGGCGTGTTTATCAAGATGTAGGGCGAGCCCAGAGATGGCTCAAGTAGGAACGTGCGAAGTCTGTTTTATCATCCAGAAAGTGATCCTGATGTTCGATCTTGAACGCATCCAGTCTGCCTTGCATGATTTTCAATTCGACGGTTGGCTGCTGTATGACTTTCGCGGCAGCAATGTTCTGGCGCAGAGAATTCTGCACATGCCGGACAGGTTCTCTGGATCACGGCGATATTCGTATTTTATTCCGGCAGACGGTTCGCCCACAAAACTGGTCCACCGAATCGAGTCCGATGTTCTGGATCATCTGCCTGGCGAGAAGGTTGTTTATCTTCGCTGGCAGGAACTGGAATCCGCTGTTCAGAAAATGGTTTCCGGGCACAAGACAGTTGCGATGGAGTATTCACCGCGCAACGGGAACCCCTATATTTCCCGAGTCGATGCGGGCACCGTCGAATTGGTTCGCGCGTTTGGTTGCGACGTCGTTTCCTCTGGTGATTTGATTTCACTTTTCGAATCCACACTGACGGACGCGCAGTGGCAAAGTCATCTGGATGCGTCGGAACTGACCGTTGCTGCTTTTTCGCGTTCGTGGAAGTTTATAGCCGACCAGGTTCGGGCGAATGGTTTTGTCGAAGAACAAGCGGTATCCGATGAAATTATGCGTCACTTCGCCGAACACGATATGACAACATATCATCCGCCGATTGTTGGCGTGGACAGCAATGGTGGCAATCCACATTACGAAACGGGAACCGGAACCAATACAAGAATCGTCGAAGGCAGTTTTGTACTCATCGACCTCTGGGCGAAACTGGACAAACCGGGTGCCGTGTACAGCGATTTGACGCGAACGGGATACGTTGGCACAACCGTACCGGAAAAATTCACCAAAGTCTTCAACATTGTCGCTGCTGGACGTGATGCCGGGATTCGCTGTGTTCAGTCAGCCTTTGCAGAAGGACGGCCTCTTCAGGGCTGGGAAGTCGATGATGCGGTACGCAGTGTCATCGAAGCTGCAGGATATGGCGCGGAGTTCTGCCATCGCACCGGGCACAACATGGCTCAGGAGACTCACGGAAACGGTACGCATATCGACAATCTGGAAACCCACGAAACTCGCCGCATTCTGCCGCGCACTGTATTTACTATCGAACCGGGAATTTACCTGCCGGATTTCGGTATTCGCAGTGAAATCGATGTGTTTGTTCATGCCGACGGTCGAGTTCAGGTCACGGGTGGGCCGGCCCAACTGGCGGTCATTGCGATTCTGAGTGAGCATGGCCGATGAACTGGAGGCTGATTTTTTCGGGCCTGAATTCCACCGGCTGGACAACCTTCACGGTTCTCGCAGTGTTGACCGCCATTGGAATCAGCGTTTGGCTGCTGAGTCTGGAACGGAAACTGGTCCCGCGCAGTGTGGGCTGGGTGCTGTTGACTCTACGAATCCTTGTCCTGTTGACGCTGTGCGTGATACTGTTGCAGCCGGTTCTGACCAGTCGTTTCAACGTGTTACAACAAGGAAAAATCATTGTTGCCATTGACGGTTCGCTCAGCATGGAGACGCAGGACCGTCACGCATCGCTCGGCGAAAAACTTCGCTGGGCTCAGGCACTTGGAATGCTTGGTAATGCCGAAACACAATCGTTGATTGATGAATGGGTCGTCACGGCGGAATCCGGAAAAGAACCGAACTGGCTGGGTGGCGATGCACTTCCGAAAACACCAGTCGAGCAGTCACTGTCCGACGCTCGCGCTCGACAGGTCAGGGACGCCCTTGAAGAACTTGCCGCTATGCCGCGCGTGGAATTTGTCAATCGACTGCTGCGGTCGAAACCGAATGAGCTATTGAATCATCTCGAAAAAATCGTGCCGATCGATCTTCGGCTCTTCGCGTCCGAACAAAGGGTTTCCAGGCCGGAGCAACTTGCGGCGGCGCTCCAGTCTGACCGAGCGGACCTGATTCCGGATGACACGGACGTGCTGCAGGTTCTCAGTGCGATCACGGCGGAAGAAGGTGCATCGTCCATTCGCGGCGTTGTCCTGATTTCTGATGGACGACAAACGGCTGCTGGTGACGTGTCGGGGACAGCCCAGCGTTTGGCAGGTCTAGGTATTCCTGTATACGCGGTGCCAATCGGATCGCGACTACCTCCGCGTGATTTATCGATTGCAGCAATCGAAGCCCCTGAAGCCGTGTTCCTGAACGATAAGGCTCAAATTCGTGCAGTGATCGGCACTTCGGGCTTCGAAGGGGAATCGCTGAAGATACTCCTTAAACGTGGCGAAAAACTGGTTGCGGAACAAGTGATTACACCGGCAACGGACAGTGCCAGTGTGACGTTTGATGTTCCTTCCAACGCAACCGGGCGATTTGACTATCGTCTGGAAACCGAGCCTCAACCGGGCGAGTTACGTGAAGACAACAACGCCCGCGAAGTCAGTCTGCAGGTTCTCGACAACAAAGCCCGCGTCGTACTGGTCGAAGGCGACGCTCGCTGGGAGTTTCGATACCTGAAGAATCTGCTCGACCGCGACAAACAGGTCGAACCGACAACCGTGCTGCTGCATCAGCCTGTTATGGGTTTGCTGAACCAGCCGTACATAGCCAACAAACTTCCGGAAGTCGATGCCTTTCGGGAACAACTCGCACGGACCGATCTGTTGATCATTGGCGATGTTGGACCTCAGGAAATCGAAGCTGGAGTCTGGGAAATGATCGAGCAGGCCGTGACACGAGACGGATTGACCCTGATCGTGGTTCCCGGACGTAATCATATGCCTCATGCATTCAATTCCCCGATCCTGAAATCGCTGTTGCCTGTGACCACAACGAGACAACGGCTTGCCGAACAATTTCGAGCTACCCCGCCAGATGCGGAACAGACGTCGTTTCGTCTGACGCCCGGCGTTGATGCAGACAGTCTGCCGATCTACTTATCGTCTGCCGATCCTGCCGACCGCAGCAGTGCGTACGCAACTCTTCCAGGTCATCCGTGGATTTACGGTGGAGTGCCAAAACCTGGTGCCTCCGTCTGGGCGACGGCCACGATTTTGGGCGTCGATGTCGCTCCTGAACCCACGATTCTGCACCATAACTACGGCTTCGGACAAGTCGTCTGGATGGGAATCGACAGCACATGGCGGTGGCGACGACGAGCAGGCGACGAATGGCATTATCGATTCTGGGGGCAACTGATCCGCTGGGCCGCTCGCAACAAGTCATCTGCCGGAAACGACAGCGTACGATTTTCTTTGTCGGATGTCGTGATTGATGAATCAGAAACGATCGAAGCGATGGTCCGATGGAATCCTGATCTGCTGCCGCAACTGAAAGATGTCACCGTGGAAGTGGTTGCCACTCAGACAGAATCTGACACCTCATCCTCTGACGCCACAAAGACTTCTGCGGAGACCGCAGCGACACCGACAGAACATGTCACGGTACTGACACCATCCGCTGATGCCCCGGAACGTTACGTCGGCCGATTGCCGAAACTGACTGCCGGAACATGGAACGTGCGGCTGCGCGTAATGGGAGGCAACCTGCCAGCCGTTGATTCTATTCAAAGTGAAGTACTTGTGCGCAGAAAGCTCTCTGAGGAACTTGCAAATGTCAGTTGTAACCGCAACCTGCTGACGCAACTGGCGGACATAACCGGCGGTGCTGTCGTTGAGCCGTACGAGGCGGCACGCCTGGTCGAACTGCTGCGGCCACAGGATGCACCTGAAGAAAAACTTCAGGAGGTGACACTTTGGGATCACTGGCTGGTTCTGTTAATCTTCTTCACACTGCTGACGACGGAGTGGGTATTGCGAAAACTGAACGGGCTGCCGTAGGATCGCTCAACAACGCACTTCTTGAAAAAACCGATGCCAACCACAAACACTAGAATTGCAGAAGTCGTTCTGATTGGTCAATTCGACAGTCATACGTTCAGCGATCTGTTGCGAGGATTGCGACAGGATCCTCACCTGCGGCTAACCGCCGAGTACAAAACACTGACCGAAGCACTGGACGCGGGGCTTGGGCAATCCTTGCAGGCAGACTTTGTGTTTGTGCTGCAGTCATGGTCGGATGAATTCGCGCAGCACGAAATCAATGAACTCATCGGACGTCTGTTGTTCAAACGCATCCTGTGCTGCTATGGACCGTGGTGTCTGGCCGACGGTCGCAGCCATGAACTCTGGCCCGTGGCGTTTCGAGTCCCCGTGGCATCGGCGGCGGCAGTGCTGGAAATGGAGTTGGCCGATTTTCTGGAAGAGACTCCGCCATTGTTTCCAATGTCCGCTGGCGAAGAAGTCTTTCTTCATCGCAGTCGGTTTCCGGACACGGCGGATCCGACCATTCGGCACGAAGCCATCGTGGCTTCGGATGATTCTGAGCTCCGCGATACCGTAGCCGCAATTCTGGCAACTTTGAACTGTGATACCACGATCCTGCCGCTGGCAGATGATTCCATTCGTGACCATCTTAAATCGAACAGAAAGCGACCGGAGCTTTCGATCGTCGATCTTGATGGTACGACCGACGATGTTCAGGCGTGCCTGAACGTACTGCGGTCTGAAGGAGGGAACTCCAGGATCATCGGCATGTCTGTTTTTGCGGCAACCCTGGACACGCGATCGAAGACTCAACCGTTGCAGGTCATCGAAAAAACTGAGATGCTGCTGCAACTGCGATTGGTTCGTCATCGCCAAGAATCGCGCGAACAATAACTGTCAGATCAGTGACCAGACATTCGCAAGCAACTTCGCCCCACGTGCAGCTTTCAAAGTGGGAATTCACAAGGCGTTGTGGAATGATTTTCCTGGTAGGGTGGGACAAGCGGCAGCTAAGCCGCGCCGGCCCACCATTTTGGGGGCTTCCATTGGTGGGCCGGCGCTCGCATTCGCTCGCTGGTCCTACCCTACTTTCTGCCAATCCACAAGTTTTTTCTGCGCACTACTTCAAAGCGGCATGATCGCCTTCGGCGGGCGGGATTGTGAAAGGCGACCTTCAATGTTCGAGCGATCCTGAGAATCTTCGAAGCTCCAGGTTTGTTGAAAGCACCGTGAACACCAAGCGACTTCAATTGCCAGCAGCCTCTGCCGCATTACCCTTTTGCGGCATTCCGGGCTGCTGTGGCTGGCCGGGGTTCTTCGGCTGCTGGCCGGGCTGATCGGCGGCAGGTGTCACTTTCATCAGATCTTTGAGGCGTTCCTGAATCAACCCCAGATCCACGGTTCCATCGACATGCAGCACCTGGACAACCGATGATGAGTCCGCAGCATCATCCAGCGATTCAATCATTTCACCTATGGTATCCATGAGAGTCCCGGACGACGAAACGATCAAAGTATTTGATGAATCGTCAATCCCGATCGAAAGCAGTCCTTTGAACCGGATCGGGGCTTCCTCTCCACTTTCGCCGCCGTCCTTCGATGGGCCTCTCGGCAAAAACGTCACCAGTCCGCTGCTGGCCTGCCGTTGTCCCTTGTCGTCTTTCTCCAGTGCCTTGTCGTTGGAACTCAGTAAATCACGGAAGACATCTTTGACTGCCGCCGCCACGTTGCCTGCTTTCGCGTGCTTCAGTCGGAAAATTGTCGTCACACGCAGCGAACGGGAATCGGAAGGTTCAGGAATGTCGTAGATTGCAATCAGGTCTTCGATCGTCTGAAGTTGTTTTGCATCCGCATCGCGAACCAGAATCGTGCTGGTAAAGTTGTCGGAAATGAATTGCGGCTGACGACGTTTCGACAAACTGTGTTTGCCGGTCGTCTTTTTTTGAGATGGCACAATACCCATCCACGGGTCCCATTCCAACCCGCCTTTTGTTTGTTCTTCTGACTTGAAAAAGTCTTTCAGATTCAGAGTGACCCAAGACGGAGTCGCGTATTTCAGGCGAAACACTTTGTAACTGCGACGCGGGGCAGCGACCTGTCCCATCAGGGATTCCAGTTCTGCCAGAGCTGCAATATCACGGCTGCTGGCGATGAGCCTTCCATCGGGTGTCACGGAAAATTTGATGGCGGAATCCAGAGCATCTGACCGATTGAAATCTTGAGGTTCGTCTGTTTGATGATCGCTGGAAGGCTGCTCCTCGGCAGACTGAGCATCGGTCGTTGCTTCTTCCGGCATCACGACCGCAGATTCATCCTTTTCAGCGGGCAGGTCTTGCAGTTGACGGCGAAGGCGATCGATCAATTTGCGGTCAATCACCGGTTCCGATGGTGTCGATTCATCGATATCACGACTTGTCAGGACTGCTGTTGCTGATCCTGTCACTGACATTGGAGAATTCATGCTTGATGAATTCTTGTCTGGTTCGCGGAGCAATTCATTAAAAGCCGAACCTGACACAGAATCTGTCGCTGAATCCGGATTGCCGTCGATTGGCAGGGACTCTTTCGGAATATCAAATTCCAGGCGATTTTTACGTCGCCAGTACTGTTGCAGGCGTCGCTGAAGTTCTTGCAGGTTTTCATCGGGATTGATTTCGAAAACGCGAATCCCGTCATCGGTCGCGTTCGGGTCAGGCAATTCGCCCAACTTCATCAACAACTGGCGGATTTCATCCATCTCCAGCGAATTCGCATTTACCAGCAATCGGTTGTTTTCGATATCCGCTTCAATCCGGAAGCTGCGTTCTTTCTGCTTCTGCTGGTTCTGCCCCTGATCGTAGAAGCCGAAATAGCGAGGCCGCGAGTTGGTGTCTTCCTCCTTGACCTCAGCATCCAGCAACATCCGGATCGTGCCAGCTACGTATTCGGCATCCAGTCGCTTTAAGGTAATCACCTCGAATTTCCGGGATGACTGATCCAGCTTGTCCACGAGTGTCGTGATGGTCAGGTGGTCGGCCAGACTGGCCCACGCCATGATGGATTTCTTTTCCTTATCAACTTTCAGCGTTGTCCCTGGATCAAGGTCGCCAAGCTGCTGCAGCAGATCCACAAGTGTCTGAGGATCAACGGATTCCAGACGATAGATCTTCATCCGATTGATGTTCCGCAGCAGTCCGGTTTCACCGCCGCGCGGCACATCAATTTCCCTGAGCGCGCGTTCTATGATCGCCATTTGATCGGGGGCAGCCTGAGCCAGAATCATGTTTTCACGCTGATTCAGGACCAATCGAGTTTCTTTAGGTGTCTGAGCGCCGCCAGCACCCGGAGCCGCCGGTTTGTTTTGCATGGCCTGTTGCATTTGCTGCATCATCTGCATCACCGAGTTCGGATCCAGGCCCGCGCTGCCGGCCGGACGCTCGCCCGGAGGTGGTTGCAGTTTCAGCAATTCACGCAGAATCTGGATCACATCTTCGGCTCTACGATGTTCCAGTCGAAACGCACGCACAAGCTGATCATCGCCGCTGTCAGATTGTTCATCCTTGAGCAGTTCCCAGATGTGCCGCAGGCTGATGGCAGTGTCCAGAATTTCGAGGCGATTTGTTTTGCTGAGCTTATGAATTTGCCCGGCGGAACTGAGCATCGGTTTCAGTTCTTCGACGGCTTCATCCGCGATCAGCCAGTCCAGATTGAATGAGACTTTGCAAATCGTATGGTCGGCCAGTGTTTCCAGATCGGCTGGCGAAACGCGAGTTACCATTGCGGAATTCAGATCTTTGATCCGCACGATCGACATGACTTCACCATTGACGATCATCGTAAAACCACGCATCAGCAAATGGCGATTGATCAGATCGCGAGCCTGCTCTAAAGTGTATTCGTGTGTCGTGGTCAGATTGAGCGAATCGCCTGGAAGTTCCTGCCAATCCAGTGACAGCGCTGAAGCATCGGACATCCATTGAAGGACGGATTCCCATGGCTGCGCGATGATATTGAATGCGACCTTGCCGTCAGGGTTCTTTCGGATTTCCGTATCGATTTTCTGAGGCACATACTTTTCGGCGGACGGTCGTTTTACGGTACTCTGGGCGTCTGCCGGTTTCGCGGGATCGGCTGTTGCCGGGGGTGTTCCGACTGACGGAGTTCCCGGTGCCGCATTGTCTTTGCCAGCAGTCCCCGGTGTTTTCGATGCGTCCGCCGACGTCGGCTGGCCTTCTGTCTTGAAGCTGTCAGTTGCGACCGCAACAGGACTTTGCTGACCGAAGGACGCGGAGTTCGAACATGCGATTGCTAAAATTCCGCAACCCACAAGCCAGCGTCGCAAGTGGAGTCCTCGATCTAGATTCAATCGTGACAATGGAAACACGTTGATTCGACTCCAATAGGAAATGGCAGGGAGGTTGCACAGGAGCACCGGGGGGCCTGCGACCATGAGCCACGCCTCGCCCAATTTTGTCTGTCATCTTCCCGAAAATCCTCCGAAATACAACGTTTGATCGCGAAATTGTGCGATTCGTTCATGCAGGATGTTGAATATACCGCTTAGGATCGCTCGAACAAAAACTGTCAGATCGGTGACGATCTTGCAGCAAACCACCTCCCCCCAAGCGCAGCTCTGGGGGAGGTCGGACGGGCGAAGCGATGTCCGGGAGGGCGCTTGCACCGTGTTCGAGCGATCTTTAGCGCTTGATCCGCTCACTCGCCGATTCCGCCTTCCGCAGTCCCAAGACCTTCGAGACGTTTCAGAACATCTTTGTATTCATAGTCCACCGCCAGAATTTCGCCGTAATGATGTTCGGCCTGATCCCTTTTGTTTGCCTTTTCGTAGATGCGACCAAGATAATAGTGAGCCGCCTTAAACGGATCTGGTTTATCTTCTTTGCTCAAGCCGTCCAGCGCCTTTTCGAATTGTCGCCGACTGAGTTCTATTTTGCCTTCTTTCGCGAAGCATTCACCCAGCAATACCATCGCCTCAACCTTGATGCGCGGATCAGACACAGCCTGCTGCAGCAATGGAATCGCCTTTGCCGTTTCTTTCGTACTGATCATGCGCTGCGCTAACTCGTACTTCTTCCGCATGTCGTTCGGATGCAGTCCAACGCTGTGCGTCAGGAATTCCACTTCTTTCGCAAGCAGATCCGCCTTTATCGCTTTTGCTTTTTCGATCAGCCGCTCCTTGCCGGGATTTTTCCTGGCTCGTTCTGTTGCTTCGCTGAGATCATTGCGAAGCATCGTTATTTGCACGTCATGAAGCTGTTCAAGAATTTCCGCATTGTTGTTGGAAATCTCCAACGCCTTGTTGTACTGATCCTGCGCTTTGCCAAACTGTCGATCCTTGATATACAGATCAGCCAGCTTGAGATACAGATTCACGTTCTTTGAATCTTTGCGAATTGCATGCAGCAGATCAGCTTCGGCTGATTCACCTGGTGCATCAGTGGTTTTTGGCGTTCCTTTGCGAGCCTGACGATCGGCTTCGTAGGCATCCACCGGGGCCGCTTGCTGTTCCACTTTGACATCGCGAGTGTTGTCGGCGTTTTCGTAGCCGCCGCGATCCATCGTGGCTTCGGCATCAATCCGACTCATCATGCTGCGGGCATCGCTGTCGTTGGAATCCAGCTTATAGATGCGTTCAAAACAGGCTCGCGCCGGTTTGTAGTCACGTCGTTCGACCAGTAAATGTCCCAGACGGCGATTGTATTCGATATTGTCCTTGTCGTATTCGACGGCGCGTTCCAGACCGTATCGCGCGATGGCAGTGTTCTCCAGATTTTCGCAGGCATCACCCAGGTCAAACATCAACTGCGCGTCCCAGGGGTTTAGCAGGAAACCTTCTTCGGCAGCGGTTTCGACGCCCTTCCAGTCTTTTTGCATTCGGCATTTTTTGATGCGGCCTCGAATGCCCATCAAACGCATCCCGGCCATCTTTGCACCAGAGCCGTTGTCATTGAAACTCTTGCGAATGCAGCCATGCTTGGACTGTCGGTACAGAATCACCTCGGGCATCAGGACAACGCACATACCAAAGGCCTTGACCGCGTAATCCCAATTCTTGTGGTTCATGGCTTCGGTTCCCTTTTTGAACCAGTCCTGAGCCCCTTTCTCACGTTCTTCCATCGAATCGATGCTTTCATTGAGACCATAAACAGTTCGATCGTCCTGGCCACAATCTAACACAGGATACCAGCAGTCGCCACACCATTCAGTTGTTCCGTCTGTGATAATCCGAACTGCAGCCGTTCGCGTGGTTCCGTGGTTCGGTTACAGTTCGCCCATGGCACTCCTCAGTTTGAACAATTTGACGTTTACGTACTCCCGACCCAACCTGCTGGATGGCATTTCGCTGCATATCGAACGCGGCGAACGGATTGGTCTTGTCGGCCGCAACGGAGCCGGAAAATCGACCCTGATGAAGCTAATTGCCGGTCTGCTCAAACCGGACGACGGATCGATCGATCTTCAAACAGAATCCGTCGTCGCGAGACTGGACCAGGAAGTTCCGGAGGGCGGCAATCGCACGGCGTATGAGATGGCGGCAGAAGGATTCGGTCCGCTTTGCAGTGCCGTTTGCGATTATCGCAACCTCGGCCACAAACTGCATGAGGGAATCGAACTCACAGCACAGGAGATGAAAGCGTACGAGGACGCCAGCCATGTCATCGCCGATGCCGATCAATGGACCGCCGCAGACCGACTTGACGCTTTGCTCGTCGAAATGCAGCTACCGGCAGACATCAAATACGCATCTCTTTCGGCCGGTATGAAACGTCGCGTCCTGCTGGCTGCGGCGATGATTCGTGAACCCGATATCCTGCTTCTGGACGAACCGACCAACCATCTGGACATCACCTCCATCGTCTGGCTGCAGGGATTCCTGAAACGCTTCAGCGGAACATTGATTTTCGTGACCCACGACCGCGTTTTTCTCCAGGACGTTGCCGATCGGATCGTCGAAGTTGATCGAGGCCGACTGTTCGACTGGACTTGTGACTATCAGACATTCCTGAAACGCCGCGATGCACTGCTCGCTGCCGAATCGGTCGAGCAGGCTCAGTTTGATAAAAAACTTGCTGAGGAGGAACGCTGGATTCGTCAAGGCGTTAAAGCCCGTCGGACTCGGAACGAAGGCCGAGTCCGCGCGTTGAAAGACATGCGTGAAGAACGTCGTTTGCGACGCAGGAAGGTTGGCACCGCGAAGATGTTCCTGCAGGAAGCCGAACGCTCCGGCCAGATCGTCGCGCGATTGGAAAATGTGACGCATTCCTTCGGTGGCGAACCTGTCATTCGCGACTTCACAACAACCGTATTTCGCAACGACCGCATCGGCATCATCGGGCCGAACGGTGCGGGAAAATCGACGCTGCTTCGAATCATGCTGGGGCAGCTTGTGCCGTCTGAAGGCAAAGTGAGACAGGGAACAAATCTGGCGGTCGGGTATTTTGATCAGCTTCGAAATCAGTTGGACGAAAATAAGTCGGCTCGGGAAAATATCAGCGACGGTACCGATTTCCTGATGATCAACGACCAGAAACGTCACATCATGGGCTTCCTGCAGGACTTCCTGTTTTCACCGGAACGTGCTCAAACCCTGGTCAAGTTTCTGAGCGGTGGAGAACGCAATCGCCTGCTGCTGGCGAAAATGATGTCCAGACCAGCCAACATTTTGGTGCTTGATGAACCAACAAACGATCTGGACGCTGAGACCCTGGAATTGCTCGAAGAGATGCTTCCGACGTTCAACGGCACAGTGCTCCTGGTCAGCCACGATCGCGCGTTTCTGAATAACATCGTTTCCAGCACAATTGTGTTCGAAGGCAACGGCGAGATCGGGGAATACGACGGCGGCTACGATGATTGGCTCAGAGCTAAAGAACAACGAGATTCGATCGCTCGCGATGCGGCTGAGGAGTTGTCGGAAGTGACCCGAAAGCCATCGTCGAACGCTTCAGCGGCGGTGAGTGTGAAAGCCAAAAAACTCGGCTTCAAAGAACAACGGGAACTGGACGAACTTCCTGGACGCATTGCGTCACTGGAAAAACGCCAGAAGGAACTTCACGCAGAAATGGCTGTGCCCGGTTTCTATCAATCCGGCGGCGACCGAATCGCTAAAGCCGCAACGGAACTTGGCAAGATCGACGTAGATCTGCAGCATTGCTTTGTACGCTGGGAATCGCTTGAAGAAACTTAAACGGCACGCCAGTCAACACATCATAGACGTTCTGATCATGTCGAAAACGGATCAACCAGCTTCACACCTGCATGTTGGAATTTCATGGCGTATCAGTCGATTCTGAAGGCATCGGCGGACACCAGTCGTCCGCCGGGCAGGACAGCAGCCAATCGGTGACTCCAGCATTGTCACCAGTCGGCAAACGTTTCAACAGATATTCACCGGCGCTCAGCCGCTCGAGGCTGAATTGCTGCCCGCCCTGAATACCGTCCTGTTGCCGCAATTCTGCGGGCAGGACGATCTGGCCTTTGCTGGAAATGTGCGTTTTCATCGAAGGTAAGGTGTCGTCTTACACTGACATTTGTCAAGCCAATTTTCATTGAAGAGATTTCATTCCGGACGTATGGTTGCCATGCGGGTTTTTTGTATGGAAGTTTTCTTCGCAAATGCGAGAAGCGAAGCTGCCTGTACAATCCTCGGTCAGATTCAATTCGTTATCATGCCTGTCGCGTGCGTTGACTTCACCTGGAACTCATCGCTGGCCCAGTATTCCTTCCGTTCGAAAACCTCCGAGCCTACTCATGAGTAATACCAATCCATTCGGTGCCGAAGCCACTCTTTCCACATCCGCTGGCAGCGTGAAATATTTTAGCCTGCCAAAGCTGATTACAGACGGCATTGGCGACATCAACACGCTTCCGTTTTCGATCCGAGTTCTTCTGGAAGCCTGCCTCCGCAATATCGACAATTTTATCGTCACAGCCGACGACGTCACAAACCTTGCCAACTGGAATGCTGCGAAGCCAGCCGAAGTCGAAGTGCCGTTCAAGCCAGGCCGTGTCGTGCTGCAGGACTTCACCGGCGTACCCGCAATCGTCGATCTTGCCGCGCTGCGAAGTGCGATGGTGCGAATGGGCGGCGATCCCACAAAAATCAACCCGCTGGTCCCTTGCGACCTTGTTGTTGACCACAGCGTTCAAGTCGATGAATTTGGATCAAAGTTCGCGTTGAAGCACAACGTCGAAATTGAATTCGAGCGTAACATGGAACGCTATCAATTCCTCCGCTGGGGCCAGAAAGCGTTCAACAACTTCCGCGTCATTCCGCCAGCAACCGGCATTGTGCATCAGGTCAATCTGGAATATCTCGCGACCGTTGTGATGACAACAAACGGCGTCGCATATCCGGACAGTCTCGTGGGCACCGACAGTCACACGACCATGATCAACGGACTTGGCGTCGTTGGTTGGGGAGTCGGCGGGATTGAAGCTGAAGCAGTCATGCTCGGACAGCCAATCTACATGCTGACTCCAGAAGTCGTTGGCTTCAAACTTTCTGGCAAACTGCCGGAAGGTGCGACGGCAACCGATCTGGTACTGACGGTGACACAAATGCTGCGAGCTCACAAGGTCGTCGGCAAATTCGTGGAATTCTTCGGCCCTGGGATTGATGCGCTCAGCCTTGCGGACCGGGCGACGCTCGCCAACATGGCGCCAGAATACGGTGCGACGATGGGATTCTTCCCTGTTGATGCCGAAACTTTGCGGTACCTGGAACGCACCGGCCGACCAAAACAATTGATCGATCTGGTGGAACGTTACTACAAAGAACAAGGCATGTTCCGGACGGCAAGTTCGCCGGAACCACGCTTCAGCAGCAGACTGGAACTCGATCTTGCAGACATCGTGCCTTCTATGGCCGGACCAAAGCGTCCTCAGGATCGTATCCTGCTGAAGGACATGTTGACGTCGTGGAAAAAGGATCGCAGTAGCACATTCGGCAAGGCTACCGCGTCGGCTCCTGTCAAAGTGGAAGACGACGGCAGTTCATCCAGTATCACCGACGGAGCTGTCGTGATCGCGGCCATTACAAGCTGCACAAACACCAGCAATCCCAGCGTGATGATCGGTGCTGGTTTGTTGGCTCGCAATGCCGTCGCCAAAGGTCTGGAACGCAAGCCCTGGGTGAAGACCAGCCTGGCTCCTGGAAGCCGCGTTGTGACCGAATACCTCGAAAAATCAGGCCTCGACAAATCACTCGATGCACTGGGATTCCAGACCGTTGGCTACGGCTGCACGACCTGCATCGGAAACAGCGGACCTCTGCCGGAACCTGTCGCTGCTGCTGTGACATCAGGTGACCTGGTGGCCGCGGCGGTACTTTCAGGCAACCGTAACTTCGAAGGCCGCGTCAATCCGCTGGTCAAAGCAAACTACCTGGCAAGTCCGCCGCTGGTTGTCGCTTATGCCATTGCTGGCACGGTTGACATCGACCTCGTGACTCAGCCTTTGGGCAAAGACCAGCAGGGCAAGGATGTCTTCCTGAAAGACATCTGGCCGACTCAGAAAGAAATCGCCGACACGATTGCGTCGTCGATGAACCCTGAAATGTTTGTTGAACAATACGGCCACGCAACACTAGGCCCTGAAGAATGGCAGAAGATCGAGAGCAGCGACGACGCCCTGTATCAGTGGGTTGAGAAAAGCACCTATGTTCAGGAACCGCCATTCTTCGTCGATATGCCGGTGAAACCTGGAACCATCCAATCCATTGAAGGGGCACGTTGCCTGGTCTCCGTTGGTGATTCCACGACAACCGACCACATCAGTCCTGCCGGTGCCATCAAAGCCAGCAGTCCGGCTGGAAAATATCTGCAGGCCGAAGGCGTGACTCCGAACGACTTCAACAGCTACGGAGCTCGCCGAGGCAACGATCGCGTGATGACACGCGGCACATTCGCCAACATTCGCCTCAAGAATCTGATCGCTCCCGGTACCGAAGGCAGCGTGGCGATTCACTTCCCCAGCGGCGAACAGACATCAATCTACGACGCCGCGATGAAGTACAAAGAAGAAGGCACGCCGCTGGTCGTTCTTGCCGGAGCCGAATACGGGACCGGTTCCTCCCGCGACTGGGCCGCCAAAGGAACATACCTCCTTGGCATCCGTGCTGTGATTGCGACCAGCTTTGAACGCATTCATCGTTCGAACCTCGTCGGCATGGGCGTGTTGCCGCTCCAGTTCCGAGATGGCGAGAGCCGCGAGTCCCTGGACCTCGACGGCACGGAAGTGTTTGACATCCGTCTCGATGACAACTTGAAGCCCAAACAAGCCGTCGAAGTCACAGCCCGCAAACCCAACGGCGACCAAATCCACTTCGTCGCCACCTGCCGCATCGACACGCCAGTTGAGGTGGTTTACTACCGAAACGGCGGGATTCTGCATACGGTGTTGAGGCAGTTGGCGAAGGGGTAACATTCGTAGACCGCATGGAAATCACCTCAGACGCAGTGTTACTTGAGGTGTTAAAAATGGCGTCTGAGGTGCTTTCCAAGGGTCAATTTAGAAATCGCAACCAAAATGCCCGCAAATCGTTGTAAGTTATTTCCGGTTAATGATTTGCGGGCATTTTACTTGCAGGTGATTTCCATAACAGGGTGGGACCAGCGAGCGAATGCGAGCGCCGGCCCACCGATTCTCGCCCCTACGTAACACAACGCATCGTGAACATGGGTTTGCGTCATTGAATCTGATACCTGCGATTCGCTGCGGAGCAGCGGTGGATGGTAGCCTGTGGTGATAACCACAGGTAATTGTCCCAACCCAACAAAATACATCAAACCCCGAATGGGGTGACGTGGATTCAACCGACGTTGCACATTAACCATCGTCTGCAATTGAAATCCCGTCGCTCCTCCGGAGCTCTGAAAATTCGTTCAGGCATCAGTCGGGTTTGCACCCGAGGCTATCCCACACGGCTGCTCCGCAGCCAATCGCAATTCGCGCCGAACGAAATCTCGTCAGCCTTGCGACGCCGCGTTCCATCCAATATCGTCAAGTACAATCTCGCCTCCCGAAAATCATCCAGGAGAATGCGTCCGATGGCGACATATACGTGCCTCAAATATCATCTCGTTTTTGGAACGCAATATCGACGACCACTGCTGTTGAAAACGATGCGTAAAGAACTGTATGCCTACATCGGGGGAATCATCCGCGACGAAGGTGGGAATCTGGATTCAATTGGTGGTATCGAAGATCACATCCATATTCTCTGCGGCATTCCACCGCGCATTGCGGTCTCAAATATGTTGCGTGCGAACAAGGCGAGTTCATGTAAGCGGTGGCATCTGAATTGACCAAACTGATTCCTCATGGACGAAATAATGAGGGGTACGGCAGAGATCTATGCTCGCGCAGGCAGGCTGATTGTGAAACGCGTTCCTTTTCCGGATTCGCTCTCACACATAATGTGACCATGATGGGCTTCGACAATTCGACGGACCGTCGCCAGACCCAGACCACTGCCGCCAGAGCGTGTCGAGAAGAATGCCTGAAACATCTGAGCGTGGGTTTTTTCATCCATGCCCTTTCCCGTGTCAATGATTTCCAACACGACCTGATCGCCACGAGTCCGCGTAATCAGATCGATCGAACCACCTTCCGGCATGGCTTCGATCGCATTGCGACACAGATTCACAAGCGCCTGACGCATCAGGGACTGATCGAGCATCACTACCGGAAGATCGGGGTCCAGATGTGGACGCAACTCGACTTCCATGCTGTTCGCCTGCGGCTCCAGAAAGTTGACGTAATCCGTCAGGATCGAATTCAGATTTCCTCCTTCCAGATGCAGTTCCCCTGCACGGGCAAACTGCAGAAAGGCATTCAGGATTTCTTCGAGGTTGCGACACTCGCCCTGAAGACTGGAAATCCGCCGCAGCATTCGACGCGCGCGCTGAGACTCGTCACCCTCGAGTTCCTCAGCCAACAGTTCCAGATTCATTCCGATTGTGGAAAGCGGATTCCGAATTTCATGCGCTAACCCACCAGCCAGAGTCGCCAGTTCGGTGTTTTCTGCCCGAAGGCGCTCGTGTTCCTGCTGCCCGTCGAAAGTATCCATCTGGATGAAGTCCCCGGTGCCTGGGAAAGAATTCAGGACGGGTTCGAACACCCGTCCTGAACAGTTCTGGCTATTCTTCGTCGTCCGGCGGGTCATCCTGCTTGCTTGCAAGAAGGACTGCCTTGCGTGAGAGCTTCACACGGTTTTGATCGTCCACCGCGATGACTTTCACTTCAAACGTGTCGCCAATCTTGCAAACGTCGGAAACGTTCTTGACGAAACCATCAGACAACTCGCTGATGTGACATAGTCCATCCTTGCCCGGAGCAATCTCGATAAAGGCACCAAAGTCCTTGATCGAAGTGACTTTGCCCATGTAGATGCGTCCGGGTTGAATCTCTTCGCACAGAGCTTCGACGCGAGCCAGAGCCATGTCGGCGCACTGAGCATTTACGGCAGAAATCGTGACAGTACCGTCTTCGGCAATGTCGATCTGAGCACCCGATTCTTCCTGGATGGCTCGAATTGTCTTTCCCCCCGGACCGATCAAAAGACCAATCTTTTCCGGGTTGATAGAAGTCTGAACCAATTTTGGAGCGTGCTGAGAAACTTCACCGCGTGGACGACGGATTGCCGTCAGCATGTCTCGCAACAATTCTTTGCGGGCCTTCAACGCCTGCTCCAGTGCTCCGCGAATGATTTCTTCGCTGATGCCCTGGTTTTTCAGATCCAGTTGGATACCGGTAATCCCACGACCCGTTCCAGCGACTTTAAAGTCCATGTCGCCAAAGTGATCTTCGTCACCCATGATATCGGTGAGCAGCGTGAAACTGGTTCCTTCATCGACAAGCCCGATGCTGATACCAGCGACCGGCTGCAGAATCGGAACACCAGCGTCCATCAGTGCCAGCGTGGCACTGCACACGGATGCCATCGAACTGCTGCCATTCGATTCCAGAATGTCCGACAGAATCCGGATGGTGTAGGGGAATTTGTCCGGTGGCGGAATGACCGGCAAAACGGACCGTTCCGCCAGACACCCGTGGCCAATTTCGCGGCGTCCAGGCCCGCGAATCGGTTTGCATTCCCCGACGGAAAACGGAGGGAAATAGTAGTGCAGCATAAACCGTTGAGCGTCTTCACCGAAGAGGCCGTCAAACTTCTGCTGATCGCGGGTCGTGCCCAGGACCAGAGTCGCCATCGACTGTGTTTCGCCTCGGGTGAACAACGCAGATCCGTGAACACGAGGCAGAACAGAAACGCTGCTGGAAACGCCACGCAAGTCGGTTGGTACGCGACCATCGATACGCTTGCCGGCAAGAATCAGATCACGCACAATCCGTTCTTCCAGATCATGAAACGCCCCGCCAAACTGCGCTTTTGTCAAACCGCTCGCCGTTTCGACTGCGTCATTCGGGAAATGCTTTTCGAGAAGCGATTTCTTCAGTTCGCGAACCTTCTCAGCTCGCTCCTGCTTTACTTTCGTGGTTTTCGCGTCCTGCAGCTTGCTGTACGCTTCCGATTTCAGCATTTCGTAGAACGGATTGGCTGGTATTTTCGGAATCACAGCCGGTGCGACACCGGCCTGTTTGGCAAGATCCAACTGTAACGCACACAGGGTTTGAATGTGCTTGTGGGCGAACATGATTGCGTCGCCCATTTCTTTCTCGGGAATCTGATTGCCGAATCCTTCGATCATCAGCACGGCCGATTGCGAACCTGCCACGATCAAATCCAGCTTGCTTGTCCCCATCTGCTCCCGAGTCGGCATCAGAATCAACTGGTCGTCAATCATGCCGACTCGCACTGCTGCGATGGGGCCACTGAACGGCATCCCGGAAACCATCAACGCTGCGCTGGCACCTGTGATATTCAGAACATCCGGATCATTGACGCCGTCGGATGACATCACGTTGCACATGACCTGAACTTCGTCTCGGAATCCTTTGGGAAACAGCGGACGAATTGGTCGGTCTGTCAGGCGACTGGTCAAGACTTCACGAGTGGTCGGACGACCTTCACGTTTCAGATATCCACCTGCAAATTTTCCGGCAGCCGCCAGGCGTTCACGATAATCGACTGTCAACGGAAAGAAATCCGTTCCGGGGCGAGACGGCCCGGTCTGTGAGGCGATAAAGACGCTTGTCTCGCCATGCTGAATCATCACCGCACCGCTGCACTGCTTCGCCAGTTCACCGGTGGTTAATGAAAGCTTTCTACCTGCAAAATCAATCTCAACCGTAACTTTCTTCACTACAACTTCCTTACCCGGACCAGCCGGTAAACGGACTGCATCGCAGGCAGGATCGAAGGTCAAATTCAACGCTCGTGCAGCAACTTCTACGACATCAGGAAAAGGACGCAGCAGCGAACCATGTCCACTCAACTGCCAACAGACTACCGAGATCAACACCGTCCGGCATTCGGGGACGTCTGACAACCGGCCTGCAAATTTCTGACAACTCAAAGTCACCACAGGATGCGGCAATCCGCTACGAACCTGCGGCAGCAGTCAACTTCACTTCCAACGAAAACGAAACTTACACCAAACAACACATGTGAAAACAAAAAAAGGCGCTGCCCGGATCAACCATGGCAACGCCTGCTTGAACTACTTTCGGATATTCAAACGAGTGATAATCGAGACATAACGATTCAGTTCATCTCGCTTTAGATAATCAAGGAACTGACGACGTCGACTGACTTTTGCCAGCAAACCACGACGCCCCGCATAATCCTTGGGATGCGTCTGCAAATGTTCTGTAATCGCCTGAATTTCCGCAGTTAGAACCGCAATTTGAACTTCCGGAGACCCAGTGTCGCCCGGCTTCTTTGCGTATTCTTCCATCACCTTTATTCGCTGTTCCCGACTGATCGACATCTCAGCTCCGTAACCACAAAACCCACTCTGCGGGAATACCACTGCATGGCAATGCACGCGATACCCTTAGTAACGCCCAAATGGGTGATCAAAAAAGACGGCCAGGACAGCCCTTTGCCGCAAGTGGGGAAGTATACTCGGTTTAGCCCTTTTTTCAATCCAGATGCCTGCAAGGCGATTTTTGCGGGAATTTGCGTGTTCCGAGCCTGCTTTTCCTGTTCTGATTTCAAATCAGGGTCCCGTGAGGACTTTCAGGCGACTCGACGCATTGTGGCGTGAATAGACATCCTCGCAATACTGCAACGATTCGTCGATCTCGTCGGCCTGCAGTGTTTCACCGGCGCCGTCGACGGCACCTCGAACAGTCAGGAGGCGCGGTGCAATCAGAGCGGAGATGTGGTCAATATCGCCGATGTCACGCAGCATTCCGGGAACCAGAATCCCAAGTCGCTGATTGCGGTAGGGAGAATCGCTGAGATAGCTTGCCAGACCGTTGATGGTTGTGACTTCAACCAGACGATGATCCAGTGCCGCTGCGGCAATTGCGATTACTCCAGATGAGCCATTCGCGACGATCACCGTTTCAACCGGCAGTGTCCCAATATGACTGGTCAGTGCATCCAGAGTTCGGCGGACATCGTAAACCCATTGTCCAAGCAACGGTCGGCCGATCAGCAGCGACCATTCCGCTGAGTTATGATCGATGGCGTTTCCAATCTTGTCAGACGTTCCAGCGAATCGGCCTGTGGCACGCAGTTCCGGAGCGACGATCGCATATCCCTTCGCGCGAAACTCGCGAGCGATTTCTCCAGAGAATGTCTGTTCCGAGCCGCGATCAACGTCGAGAAGAACGGCAAGTTTCTGACGGCTCGCATCCGAATCACGACTCACCAGATCACACTTAGCAGAAATCTCAAGTCCAGGCTCGGCGTTGAAAATCAGCTCAATGCTGTTGCCATTTTCTGTGGCAGTCGTCTGAAGATTTAATGGCGAATCTGCGGGGATTGGTCCGAGAGCTGCTGCCAAAGCGTCGCGATCTGCGGACAGCGTAGCGATTTTTTCGGTTTCAGATTTTGCTTCAGACAAAGCGGTCAGCCTGTCGCGATCCGTTCCGTCTCTTCGAATCTGTTTCAGGCGTTGTGCTTCCGCAATAGCGAATCGTGGGATCGTGACAAAGTCATCGGGACGACTGTCTCTTGGAAAGCACCGCAGCGTCTCGGGGTCTTCCGAGATGATTTCTGACTCTGCGATCGGACTTCCGTCACCCTCCTCCTTGAGATGTTTTGTCATCCAGCCATACATTGCTTCGCGCATCGGCTGATTGTATTGATGAGGTGCTTCAATGATCGTATGCCGCACGGCTGATTCGCCGTCTGTCGAAACAAGGGCGGCGATGGCCTGAGCACGGGCGACAGAAATCTTTGCCTGATCGACGGAGAACTGAAACGCATCCCGTGTGGCGCTTGTGACCATCAGACCTCGATCTGCCGCCAGGCCAAGGACATTTCCTTCTTCCGTCGATCGCAGAATACCGGGAACAACTTCACACATGCAGCACGCCGCGCTGAGATAAGCCTGAATCGTGCCGACGGAACACGTTGGGACGACGCATCGAAACCGGTCATCTATGGCTCCCGCATACATCGACTGATTTCCCCCGCCGCTCGCGCCAGTAATGCCAATGCGAGAAGGATTCACTTCAGGGCGGGACTGAAGATAATCCACAGCACGCATGTTTTCATAGACCTGAATTCCCGACAGCGGCTTGCCGATGGGAAGCAGCATCGCACCAGTCATCTCGCCGTGATATTCACCAAGTTTTTTCTCAATCGCTCTTTCGCCGGCTCCGAAGGCGTCCACGCACAGGACGAAGAATCCCAGACGAACCAGCCCAATACATCGCGACTGAACGACGGGATCTTGTTTGGCTCCGGGCCAGTGACCGTGAACGCAAAGCACTGCGGGAACCGTCTGGCCCGGAGCCACCTCGGGAACATAAGCATTTGCCGTCATCCAGACATTTGGCACGGTTTGAAATACGATTTTCTCGACGGTATATCGGTCGCGTTTCAGTTCGCCAAGACTTCGAGCTTCCAGCGGACACGGTGTTTCCGGAAATCCACCCCATGCTTTCAACAGCGCGGACCGAATTACTTCTTTGGACGCTGCCCATTCCTCGAGCGTTGCGGGAATTTTGTCATCGGCCTGCAGAGCGGCAGCCTGTTTTTTGATAAAGTCGTTGAATCGCCGCGAGGGTTCAGATTGATCCTGGGCATGGCTGCTTGAAATCAGCATTGTAACAACGATGAGGATTATCGATGGAATGATTCGGAGTTGAGCGGCCCGATCGAATCTACCAGTTGACTGAGCACTGTGATTCCATGTTGAATCGGCAACAATCCTCACGGCGGAGCGTGAGGAGCACAATGTACTCATCACGCTCCGCCGTGATGGAAAAGCTCCTGAGGCGCGTAAGACATGTCGTGCAGCTTGAAACGATCTTGTTACGTCGGTTTTCACGAACGGAGCCTCCCAGGATGGTTTTAATATTGAACGACTGCAGACGCAGACTCGACGAGCAATAATTTGCTACTTCTCTATCAGCGTCCCTGCGATTGTGCCTCGATCACGTTCGGAGTTTGGGTCTCCCGGAGATTTCTTAGTCATCTCCTGCAGGAAGGCGATCAGGTCAGCCATTGCCTCGGGAGTAACTGCTTTTTCCAGTCCTTCCGGCATCAGAGATTTGCGGCTGCTTGTCAATTCTTCGATTTCGCTTTTCAGCAGCGTGACCGTTTCACCTTTTTCCTTCTTCAATGTCAGGCTTGTCGATGTCTGCGCGGCGAGCAGTCCGGTATGCGTGAGACCTTTGGTATCCACGGCGAGATACTGGACGTAATTGGGCAGCACGTACTGATTCGGATCGAGAATATGAGTCAACAATGTGGATGCGTTCTGCGCAGCGTTCGACGCCAGATTCGGGCCGATATTGACACCCTTGCCACCGACCTGATGACACGTTGCACAGTTTTTTTCAAAGACTCTGGCTCCTACTTCAATTCGCCCCTGCATCGCAAGTACCGGCTGGTACTCGGAAATGACCGCCTGTCGAGACGACGAAACGATGTTCCGAAACGCTTTTTCTGCCAGCAATTTGATCTGTGGATTGGCATGTTCTTTCAGAATGTCCCGGCGAATGGAATCCACTTCAGCGGCTGACACTACTCCATCAACCGCCGCCTGCAGCCACAAGATCGTTCGGTCTTCGCGGGACAGCATCGTCTCTAATGCAATCCGTTTTACTTCAGGAGTGAAACCTAACCAGAGATCAAGCAGTCTTTTTTCCAGCGATGCATCGTCGTCATCGGCCATCGCTCGCATCACCGCGATCTGCACCGGCTCCGTAGACTCCAACGACAACAGATCCAGCAACTTCGCGCGACTTCGCTCTGGTGGAAAACATCCGATCAGTTCAACGGCCGCTGCGCGAACTTCATCGTTCGCTTCCCGATTTGCAGCCGAATGGGCGGCACCCTTGAAACTATTCGTCAACCACTTGTTCCCGACTTCAGAATACGAATCCGGCGTCAGTCGTTCTCCAGCCCGCTTCAGACCACGTCCCAGCTCCATCAACAACGGATCCGACAACGCCTGATCGCTGGCGACTCCACTTGAGACGATTGCAGATACCGTCCGCTGCAGTTCCTCGTCACGATGCCGGATGCCGATCAACTGCGCCAACTGACCGAGCAATACTGCTCCCTGGGGCTTCGTGACAAATCTCTGCATTGGATAATTCACATCGGCATCGACCAGCAATTCCTCAAACAGTTCCGCAGCAACATTGGTCACTGAACTCAAAATCGCAGCGCGCATCCAGTCATCGCTGTCGGTGCGCCGGGCAAGTTTTGCAAGTGCGTTTGCCGCAACTGGTCCCGTCGCCTCACCCAATGAGAACGCCGCCTGAAACCGGAGACGTGGTGATTCGTCCTGAGCCAGATCCGCGATGCGCTGCACAAGCTGCGGCTGCGAGTTCAGTAGTGGTTCCGACAAACGCATTGCGTTCTCTGTGACGCCGGGATCCTGATCGTTTAGCCCAATCAGGAGCGACTCCAGATCCAGACTCTTCAAATCGACCAGTGACCACAAAGCCATAACCCGGGTCTGGGAAGACTTCGACCTGCAAATCAGTGTTTTCAGAAGCGGTATCGCGGCTTTGTCCTGTCGTTCAAACAACAGCCGATGGGCTGTGTCGCGATACCAGCCGTGCGGACTTTCCAATTGCTGAACCAATTCCGCCGTCGTTGCCTGACTCAACTGCGGCGGTTTTGGTGATTGAAAATCGGGTGGCGCAAGTCGGTAAATTCGGCCGTTGTCTCGGCCACTTTTCAGATCCAGATATTTTGCCACATCGAGCGGAATATGGATCGATTCCAGCACTTCACGACTCATGTCCAGCACATAAAGTGTTCCATCCGGAGCATTGATAAAATTCACGGGCCGAAACCAGATGTCGGGTGTTCGAACGACTTCTGTATGCTGATCGATGCGCTCCGAATCAAACGTCAAACCCTTCGGAGTCAGTTTGCGGCGATGAATCAGATTGTTCTGACCATCGCCAACAAAGGCCTGACCATACCAATCCGACGGATACGCTCCGCCGCGATAAATTGTCACCCCGGCAGCGGCATCGACAACATGATGGCTGGCCCCAGGTGCCGTAGCAGCCCGCTCGTTCTTCCGGATGCGCCGCGCACTGCGAACTTCCCGCCAGCGCTCCACCGGACTGATTCGGAAAATCGGCACCGGGCCGGGAGCGATATTATGAATGCCGGCAGGCGTTGCCAGAAACGGGTTGCGTGCGAGGTAGTGATCAGGCAACACGATGTGTTCCAGCGGCTGCGATTCGCTGCAGGTGAAGCGATTGCCCCAGTCGTCGAACGTATTGCCGAACTGAACGGTGCCGGTAACGGCTTCGAATTCCAGCGTAGCAGGATGAAATCGAAAATCGCGACCACGTATGGGAACCGGTTTGAAGTTCGGATCATCAGGTTTAGAAATCATGCCGCCATTCGGGCCGGTTGATCCGTACACCCAATGGTCGAGGCCGAACTGCAGATTGTTGACCATTCCCTGTTGATTGTTCGTTCCAAAGCCAGTGAAGACTTTCTGGCGAACGTCGGCGACGCCATCACCATTTGTATCTTTAAAATACCAGATGTCCGGTGTTGCCGCGACAAAGACGCCCCCTTTCCATGGTACCACACCTGCGGCCCACAGAAGTTTGTCGGCAAAGATTGTGGCCTGATCAAACTGACCATCATCATCTCTGTCGCGCAGCAGGCGAACTGTGCCAATCGGATCTTTGCCGTCAGCGGGTTTGTACGGATAATCTCGCATCTCACATACGTAAAGTTGACCATCTTCGTCGAATGCTGCGGCAATGGGATCAACCACCAGCGGCTCGGCGGCAACAAGCTGCATTTCAAACCCATCGACGACTTCAAATTGTTGCACTGCCTTTTCCGGTAGCGTGGGTGGCACTGGCTTTAAGTATTCCATGAGTTCCGCTTCAGTGATATCAACACTGCTGACATCCGACGGCTGGTCGTTCGAATCACTGATCAGTGACTGCGGTTCAACATCCGCCGCGAAACCGTTTCGCGATCGAATCTTTAGTAAGACATCGCGAGCTTTCTGAAAATAGTCCAGCACGGCCGCTTTTTCTTTGAACTCGCGTTTGGTGTGGATTTCGATCTGTCCGTCAATTTTTTGAATCCAGGCATCGAGCGATGCCTGCTGATACGGGCGACGGTTGTTGATATTGACGAAGACGGGATTTGTATGAGCCTCGGCATCAGGTTGTCCGCCCGGGGTCACCGACCATGCCCGCGCCGCAATCCAGCTCGAGTCTTCAATCTTCAAAGTGTGTTTGAAGTCGCACCATTCACCCCGAGCTTTCTCGGTTGGAATGTCCAGTCGCTCAAGCACCTTACCATTGACGATCAAATCCAGATGCCGCACGGGCGTCACTTCGCAGCAAACGCGAATCGTGACCGAAACTTCTTTCGGCTGATTTTCGGTCAGCGAAATAATCTCGCCGGGACGGTGTCCATCGACTTCCAGTAATACCAGCGGCCCCGTTGAAATAAACGACTGACCTTTGGCTCCCGCTCGCAACCATTCCGGCAATGTCGGCCGCACACTTGAAGACTTCTCGGTCCACACATAGGTTCGCGCATCACCAAGGAACCGACATGCTGGAAAATCGCACGCTCCAAACGCCGGGAAGTGGTAGCCGGTGTTGAGGATGTGATACCAGTCCTCCAGTCCAATCGGACGATAGATACCAAACTGCAGCAGTTCCACACCGCTGACAGTACCCAACGCGGCATCGGCGTAGATTTCTTTTGCGTAGCCGCCGTGAGCGTGAATCACCACGCCACCGTCGGCGAGAACATCGGCGGATGTAGGACCGTAAGTCAAGCCGTCGTCAAGATCGAGCGACTGACCTTCATGAACCACTCGATCCTGCAAGTAGTACATGATGTGACCATAATGTATGCTGCGATATTCCTGGCCAGACAGGATGCTGATATCGCCGCGAGTTCTCAGCGAGGATTCTCCGAATTCACGAAACTGCGGGGAATCCATCGTCATCATCGAACCGGCATACGGTCCAGCCGGTTCGTTGTAGGCCAGAGGCGTACCAAACTGGATGTCTTCGGCGTCAAGCAGGTCGAAGATCAGTGCATCGTCGTCTCGACTGGCACGCGGAAAATGAAGATGGATGTCACCGTTGTAGTAGCCGTGCTGTGCCATCGGAACCGTGCGTTCCAGCGTAATCTCCACAGCCTGAGCGTCCGCGACGCCAATGGTCACGGATTTCTTTACGGGCGCATATTCCCAGCCCTTTTCGACTTCGATGCGTATATTTCCTGCGGGCACGGCAACTTCTGTTTCACCGGTGACATAAAAATACCTGCCAAGATATCGCCACGGAGCTTTTTCGACTCGATTGCCCCAATCGCCTTTATTGGGCCATTTTCCCGTCATGGCATAGGGAGAAAGACGATTCTTTGGTGGCTGATAAAAGTGGCCATCAGGTCCGACGACTGCAACGCGGCACGGCGTCGGCCTACCAGTGGCGTGATCAAGCACAGTGATCCTGACACGGCTGGTATTCTCGCCCGCGATGATCTTCGGAAGACCTTCGTGCTCGAATCCCGGAGCGCTGAAAAAAAAGTCTTCACCTTCAGGCGCAGTTAGCGAAGCCTGCCCCAATGCTGGGCCGGGCAACGCACATAACAGACAAACGCATGCGATCAGTCGAAACAACTTTGTCATAAGACATGTCCTGGAAAAATCGGTCTCGGGAAACCGAATGTTCCACCATTCGCATGATTGCTGCAAATGTGTCGGCTGAGTGCCACTGATACAACGGGTGCAATTTCTCGATATTTGTGTGCCACTGGCTCTGCCAGTGCCGAGATTTTGCTTAGAATTTCGAATATGAAGGCTGCTCACCGGAAGACAATTCGACATTTCGAAGATGTCCGACATCTGCACGAACTCACGTTTTCGTGTTACCGACGAATGCCTCTGCTCACAAACGACGGATGGCGAAAGATTCTTGCAGCGTCGCTTGACAATGCCTGCATCGAAGAACACTTTGAACTCATCGCTTTCGTCTTCATGCCAGAACACCTGCATCTACTTGTGCTGCCACTGAATTCTGAGTCAAGCGTCAGTCGTTTATTGGCTCGAACAAAACAGCCCACCTCAAAGCAGATTCGGCAGTTGCTGGAAGCAAGCCAGTCTCAACTTATTCAAAAGCTGACCGTTCAGGAAAGGCCGGGCAAGTCATGTTTCCGATTCTGGCAGGAGGGCCCGGGATTCGATCGTAATCTATTTTCAGCAGCAGCGATTGCTGCTTCGATCGACTATATCCACACGAATCCCGTCAAAAGAGGCCTTTGCAGAACTGCTGTTGATTTCAAATGGTCGAGTGCCCGATTTCATCTTCTTGGGAGCATCGACCCCGATCTGCCAACATTACGCAAACCTGATCCGGAATGGTTTCATACGTCCGGAGTCCGCATTGAAGAGCACCGCACTGGCAGAGCCAGTGGCACACGAACGACGTTTATCAGTACCAACACGCCGGTACCATCGCACCATGCAGAATCCAGGTGACAACCCGCGCGCCGCTCGATAAACTCTGATCGCCCGTCAATTGAACGTGATTGTTTTCACATGGTTCGTAGGAAACTCCCGAAGCGGATGTGTTCAACTTTGGATCTATACCACCGGCTAATCGCCTGTCGAATAGATTGTCGTCTGTTAGGCCTCAACAAGCATGCGATCCAATCTTGATTGTGGATATGCTTTAGAGGATCCGCCGATCACTGTGCCTTGGGGACTCTCAAGGCGAAAACTGGCTCAAATTCTTGGCGGACACGGTTTAAGAAGGTGGGATAACGACAACTTTGTTATTTCATGCAAGTCTCTAACCGGACTCTCGCATGAGCTTCAGTTTCGATTCAATGTTGACTACGGCCCAAATCACTACATGCTGGTGCTCTACCAGTTACCGGGACACGACATCGGCCAATCATTCCACACGTTTCAGCGTCATTTGGAACTGACCTTCGGTTCACCTTCATCGTCTGAAGACACAGACGACAGCTTCCCGTACTACACATGGAAAATCGGAGACTTTACGGTTAGTCATGGAGTGCATGAGCGTTTCGTTCTGTGCGAGACAGTCTCAATTGCACCACCGTCGTATTCCCCGCCGTTGCCTGTACGATGCTGGCGAACGCTGGCGTATTGGTTCTCGATAGAGTCCTTCTTGATTCCACGGCTGGTTCTACTTTCGTTGATTCCCGTTCTTGTTGCAATTTATTTGTTGTCGCGTTGACCGTGACACGCCGGGTGCCAACGGGTTGTGATTTGTGTGCCACTGGCTCTGCCAGTGCTGAATTCTCCTGCTTGAACTTTCGGGAAGTGCAACTTTGCAAAACGGCTGTCGATTTCGAATGGTCGAGTGCCCGATTTCATCTTCGTGAGAGCATTGATCCCGATCTGCCATCATTACGGAGACCTGATCCGGAATCTTTTAATACGTCCCGAGCCAGTTTTGAATAGCAACGCACTGGCGGAGCCAGTGGCACACGAACCACTTTCATAAGTGGCATCCCGGCGCAGGGTGACAGGAACCGATTCTATAAATTACTCGCCACCGGATTCATTCCGGTGGTTCTCGGGATTCTGCACTACTCGGAAACACCAGGAATTCCGGTAGTGCAAAAATCCTGAAAACCACTGAGGTAAACTCAGTGGCGACTAATTCATAAAGCGATCTTTACGGTGCCAGGCGCTGGATTGCCCAAGCCTGCTCAGACTCCGGTTTGTACACGAAACGGTCGTGAAGGCGGTCGTCACCAGCCTGCCAGAATTCAAATCGCGACGGGACGACTCGATAGCCACCCCAGAATGAGGGCAACGGAATTTGTCCGTCCTGAAACTTCTGCTGGATTTCTGCAAGTTTGGCAAGCAGAACGGATCGCGAAGAAATCGCAGAGCTTTGTTCAGATGACCAGGCTCCCAACTGGCTTCCGCGAGGCCGAGTGACGAAGTATTTCAGTGACTCGGCAGTTGACACCTTTTTTGTTGTGCCTTCGATCCGGATCTGGCGATTCAGGGGTGCCCAATAGAACAACAGTGCGACATTTGGATTCGCCGCAATTTCCTGAGCTTTCCGGCTGCCATGATTCGTGAAAAACACAAACCCGTTTTCGTCCCAAAGTTTCAGCAGGACGGTGCGAAGAGACGGGCAACCGTCTTTGGAAACAGTTGCCAGACTCATCGCATTCGGTTCATGCAGCCCAGCGTTTGAGGCTTCCTGAAACCACTTTTCGAATTGGCGAAAAGGGCTTTTATCGAGATCTTCTAAATGCAATTCCATGTTTCGGCGATCCGCAGAGGAATATGAGTGACACGCAGGAAGTGTGACCAAAGATTCCATCTGCCGTCAATCGTCCATCAGTCCAGAATCGGAACTTTGTAGCTCAATGCACCAATGGCTTTCCCTTTGGGCACGTTGCGATAATTCTCGTGGCACATAATGCACTTTTCCATGACTACGGGAATTGCGGTCGCTGCCAGAAGAAATTTCTTGTCGCCCTCCTGAACGACTTTATCAACAATGCTCTTGCCTTCGACCAATTGCTTGATCGCATCCTTTTCGAATCCCTCTTTCGGATGATTATGTTCACTGTAGGGTTCACCGGTTCCATCAACGAGGCGTACCTCGTGCCAACCTTTCTTCGAGACCATTTCAAACAGAGCCTTGAACGCACTGCCTGCTGGAAGATCCTTGTCGTCATGGACGTAGTGCTCGGTGATGAGCACGATTGATGTCTTGTAAATGTCGTCCAGCATCTGGACTTCACGACGAGCCCTTTCGACGGCTGGATCTTTGGCATCGACCGCCGAATTCGCGGCATTCGCCGTTCTCGTTTTCTCGATAGCGACGCCCGCAGCAATCACCGCCACCGACAGCATCAAACAGGAAATCGTAAATTTTCTCAGTCTTTTTGGCACTTTGGGAACTCCTTCGAGCAAGTCTTTGTAAAACAAGATAGATCGATCCAGTTTTAGGATACAAGAGCGAAAACTGGATGTCAATATACTGTTTAGAGTGAACGGGCTGTCGCTGTAGTTGGACGGTGCTGCAATAACTTCAACGGAACGTTGTAATGAGTGGTGTGCCTGCGCTACGCTTGTCACACCAAGTCGTGTTTTAAGTCCACTTTCTGTCTGCGGTCGTCCTGAATCTGAGGGAATAAGTGTGTTTTTCCATAGATTCAGGACGACCACAGATTGGTATTCTGCAAGCATTAATTTGGCGCGTTGTGCGTTGCTTCATGCACCCTACTAAGTAGCATGACACTCGACGCAGCACAGAAATCTCCCTAAAACAACAACATGCGACACACACTGACACCTTCCGCTCAGCGAACAATTGAATTGAGCCGTCGTATGGCGTCGGCTTCGTCTGAGCCGCAGATGCGATGCGATTTCGTGGTACTCGCGCTGCTGCTGGATGAATCTCTGGCCTCGGCTGCGCTCAATCGCCTCGGTGTCACTCCTGAGGCGTTGCTGTCTGATCGTTATTCGAGGCGTGTGCTTGATGATGCCGCCGCTCATTGCCGATCCAGTGCTGAGACTCTCTCAGATGAATGTTTCGCTGATCGACCGATGTCCGTTCATCCCGAAGATCCGTTGGAATTTATTCAGGTGCTTGATCGGGCTGTCTTTCTGGCTCGCCGTGATCCGTATGCCGGTGGAGTTTCCAGCGCACACTTGCTGATGGCAGTGTTCGATACGAATGAGACGCTCCGGGTAAGGTTGACGGAACAGGGCGTTGATCGTCTAAGGATAGCGGCGGAACTGAATCTTCAGGACGGCGCTTCGCACTCGACTTTGCCCATCGATTTTGAACTCACCTGGACGGCGAGTGAAGATGTTGCTGAATCACGCCAAAATGGGCTTTCTCAATCTGACAATCATCAACAATCCGGCTGGCCCGAAGTGGACATTCAGGCAGCGTGGCGGATCGTCGATGCAAATCTGAATCGAAGTCGCGAAGGCTTGAGAGTACTTGAAGACTACGCTCGCTTTGCGTTGAATTGCGGCAGGCTGAGTGGAGAACTGAAGAATCTGCGGCACCAGCTTGTCGCTGCCGAAAGGTTACTTCCGCAGTCATCGCGGCAGGCTGGAAATTCCGGTGCGGACGATATACGAAACAAAGAACTCCTGCGGCATCGAGATACAGAACACGATGTCGGGACTCAACTTTCCACTTCTGCAGAGAACATCCGTAATGAGATTTCGGATGTCGTCACCGCGAACAGTCGCCGCGTCCAGGAGGCGTTGCGTTCCCTGGAAGAGTTTGGGAAGTTGTTCGCTGCGGACTTTGCCGGGGAAGTGAAACAGATTCGGTATCGAAGCTATACGGTGCAGATGGAACTCAATCGCACCGTTCAGATTGCAAATGTTGCTGACGTCTTCCTGGAACGTCGGCAGAAGCTGCGGGTGGCCTGCATCTATGTGCTCATCACGGAATCCGCATGTCGGCACCCCTGGCAAAGAGTTGTTGAAGCTGCACTCCGTGGCGGTGCGGATGTCCTGCAACTGCGTGAAAAGCAACTGACCGACCGTGAGTTGATGCACCGCGCTCGATGGTTCACGGACGCTTGTCGTAATGCCCGATGCCTTTCGATCATCAACGACCGAGCCGACGTGGCAGTAGCGGCGAATGCTGATGGCGTTCATGTTGGTCAGGAAGAACTCACTGCGCAGGAAGCCCGCGCCATCCTGCGGCCCGATCAACTGCTCGGCATTTCTACACACAACGTTATGCAAGCTCAAGCGGCCCAATCGGACGGGGCAGACTACATTGGCGTCGGCCCGACTTTCCCGACAGCGACAAAATCATTTTCCGAGTTCTCCGGTCTGGCTTTCGTAACAGAGGTGAATCGCCGTATTCAACTCCCGGCCTTCGCAATTGGTGGGATCGGACTGAGCAATCTGGATTCGGTGCGACAAGCCGGTGCGAATCGCGTTGCGGTGACTTCATGTGTCGCGAATTCGGAAGATCCGGAAATGACGGTCAGGGAACTCAAGCGGCTGTTGACGGAGCAGGTCGCGCGGTGATCAACGGCGATCGCCCGACTTCCCCGGTCCCACCCAGTGATTTGACTCAACACACTCCGAAAAATGTGGTATTCTTTTTTCGCAATCAGCGTCAGACGCCTCTGGTTTTGGCCAAAATCCCAACATCTTTCCAACAAAGCGGCGTTTTCCTGCGTAAGCCATGCAGGAGAAGCCCGAAAATGTGGACTATGTCCGAATCGGACGCAAAAGATCAATCAGTCGATTCCGAGGATTCACCAGAAAATGGTGGCGTCCCTTCGGAGAGTGAAGTGCGCTTGGTTCATGCGGCTCGAAATGGCGACAACGATGCGTTTGGAGAATTGGTCCAGCGTTACGAACGTCGAGTTTTGAAGGTCATCCGCCGGTTTATCCCGGACACGGAAATGGCAGCGGATCTGGTTCAGGAATCTTTCCTGCGTGCGTTCGAGCGGATGGATCAGTTTGATCCTTCCAGAAGATTTGGGCCGTGGTTGTTTCGCCTTGCAGTGAATCTGACTTACGACCATTTGCGCAAGGTCCGACGACGTGGCCGATGGTCTTTGTTCACGGATGCGGGAGAAGATCGGTCTCCTGATCCCGCTGTGGTAGATCCTCGCAAGAATCTTGATCTGTCACAGGAGGTTCAGGTTGTTCTTGCAGAGATTCCCGAAGCGTATCGTACGGTTCTGATCCTTCGGGATCTCGAAGGATTTTGCACGTCCGATGTGGCAGCGGTTACGGATCGCAGCGAAGCGACGATTCGGTGGAGACTGGCGGAAGCGAGAAAGATGTTTCGTGAGGCATGGGAGCGTCGAGAGCGACGAATTGACAAGGCTCGCCTGTCCCAGACTGCAACTGAACCTGATTGATATTCAAAGGAGATTGCGATGCCAATGACGTGTTCGGAAGTGAAACATCTGATTCATCTGGATGTTGGTGACGACCTGCGTGCGGAAGAAGAACAGCAGTTGGCGGGTCACATGGAACATTGCGGCGATTGCCGTTCGTATCATGCAGGCATGTCGCAGGCGATGAGCGCGTTGTGGACTTTGCGGGATGATCCGTCGATGGTCCCTGACAACGCAGGAGCAAAATCTGTGTGGCCGTTACTTTCCCAACAGATTCAGCGCCGCAGTATGTCACCGCGAGTGACCCGCAAGTTCAATCTTCAGGTTGTGGCGTTAAGTGTCTGTTCGTTGTCTTTAGCAGTTGTAACGATGGTTCAGAGTTTGTCGGCTATGCGGGAGTATCGCAGCCCGTCCGGCTTCATGCCGGCTCAAAACGTTTCCACTCAGCCACTGCACCGTTTAAGCATGAATGCCGGTTCGGAACGAGCGGCGTTTCAGCGTCAGACAATGCCGGTTTCAATACCGCAGCAGTTTTGAGACAATCCGGAGCGACAAAAGTCACGACCGCGCCAACATAACTGTCAAGACGGTGTTCGAATCAACCGAATACAAAGCTAGCAGCGATGCACGCAAAGCGATCTCAGAATACGTCCCCTGTTACAGCCACGATCGCAAACATTCTTCGCACGAATACTTCACGCCCGCTCAGTTCGAGACCTCGGAGGTATTGCGTTAATCGCCATATTCGGAGAACTTGTATGTTGGATTCGTCATCTCGATTCATGTCAACGCTTCGAGGCCGATTGGGACATCCTGGTTTCCGGCAGACGCACGATCGTTGCCCAAAGGCCTACCTCACAGGTTCAAACACTCGTAAGCAGGTCTCTGTGCTTCAGGCGATTGGCTTTGACGTGATGGTGTGCGGCGTTGGCGACTGGTATTGTGGGCAGCAGATCACGCTGGGGTTTCGGTCGCAGATGCCCACCGTCGAACTGGCCATTCCGGGCAAGATCCACTGGCGAGAACAGAAGCAGTCGGAGGTCGAACTCGGGATCGTGCTGGGTGAAGCTTTGTCGGAAGAATTCGTCGTCCGCCTGCCTGGTTGCGAGCGTGCCAGCATCCGCTATCCATCCGGCATTGCGGGAACGCTGAACTGGCTTGAACCTCATTCGGTGTCGTGCCCGGCTTCTGTCGTCAATTATTCACGCGAGGGAATCTGTCTGCAGTCGAAAATGACCCCCGAGATCGGTACTGAGATGCGATTTTCCTGGACGCACAATGATGTCGCACACAGTGTGCACGGGATATCGAGCTGGGTGATCGGGAAGAGCAGCGGAACATTGACAGGCTGCGAGCTTATCAACTCCCATGGCTATGCGATTTCCGGCGTGGAAATCAACCCGACACGTCGCTCCTTCTGACTTGACCGTGTTGATTCAGCGAAACACGGTGATGCAGGAATTCTGCATCGACACTGACGATTGCGCGACCACATGATGTCGAATCATCAGAATCATCCTGCCGATCGCGTGTTTTCGTAAAATGCAGGATTCGTGCGGCGGGAAACTGGGATTCTTGCTGATCATGCGGCAGGCTATAATTCCGCGTTAGCACAGGCAGCACCTTTAGCAAGTCTCGCGGCTGACTCCGTTTTATCGTCCCGCGAAAGAGTGCGTCATGGCGTTATTTGATTTCATCTGGTTTATACACAACAAGTCTCAAAGTTTTCAACGCCGGAAAACAGCCGTTGTGGCTGGCATTGATTCGCTGGAAGTACGTTTACTGTTGACCGCACCAACAATGACGGAAAACGAACAGTACATGCTGGAACTGATCAATCGAGCGCGATCGAATCCGGCTGCTGAAGCGTCTCGTTATGGGGTCGAACTCAACGACGGCGTCGCACCGGCAGACACCATTTCCACCGCACCCAAACAGCCGCTCGCGCCACATCAGGGTCTGATCACTGCGGCAGTTCAGCATACACTGGATATGCTCAACCACGACTATTTCAGTCATACGTCTCAAGGGACTGGGACAACATTTAGTACTCGTGTGACCAATCAAGGCTATGTCTGGAATCTTGTCGCGGAAAATATCGGATATGCAGCAAAGACCGCGAGCGTATCGGAGACAACTTACATTAACGAGATCCATGAAGGCTTGATCAAGAGTTCCGGGCATCGCGAAAACATCATGCTCACGGATCTGGAAGAAGTGGGAGTCGGAGCAAGACTTGATTCTTTCAAGCCGCCGAACAATCCAACCACATTTCAATTTACGGAAATGGTGACAGTCGATTTCGGCAGCCGCAACCAGAATCCGTATCTCACGGGCGTGGTCTATACCGACGCGGACAGCGACAACTTCTATACCATCGGCGAATCCATTCACAGCGGCACTGTGACAGCAACAAACGTGGCAACAGGTGCCGAATTTACGGATACGATTGGCGTCTCCGGTGCATACGGATTTACGGTCCCGAGTGGAACGTACCTCGTTTCTGGCACGTTCCCGCTGAATGGATCGACTCAAACCTTTCATCGCACCGGAAACATTGTCGTCGGGGCGGACAACGTGAAAGTGGATTTTGAGACGAACTCGGGAACTCTGGTTGCAACCTCGCTGACATTGAATTCCGTCGCCAGCACCCTGAACGAAAACGGTTCCACAACAACGACGCTGTTTACTGTGACGCGGAATGGAAACATTGCGTCCAGCCTGATCGTCAACCTGACCTCCAGTGACACTTCTGAAGTCACAGTTCCATCGACCGTGGAAATTCCCGCAGGTCAACGCTCTGCCACATTCACCCCGACGGCTGTCGATGACGGCGTGATCGATGGCAACCAAACTGCCAGCATCACAGCATCGGCGGCAGGTTTTCCGGCTGCAAATCGCGTTTTGACTGTTGTCGATCGTACAATTCCCATATTGCCCTCCACAATCCAAACTGTTGCAACATCACGGCCGACATTTACCTCGTCCAGCATCTCGAATGCCGCCACGTACGAAATCTGGGTGAATAACGCGACCACCGGGGAAGGTGGTGTTGTCAACATTTCTGGCATAGGAACAAACACCTATACGACCGTGGTGAATCTTCCCATCGGAACGTATGCTGTTTGGGTTCGCGGTTTCACGGCAGCGGGACTTGCAAGTGCCTGGAGTCCACAAGCTGTCTGGAAACTTCGTCCAACAACGACTGTGCAGGGTTCTGGTCGAACGGAAACACGCAGCAGTTTTACAATCGCGTGGTCGGCAGTACCGGGTGCTTCCGCGTACGACGTCTGGATAGACCGACCAACGTCGTCCACCTCTCAGTATTTGCGAAACATTAGTGTCCCTGGAACCTCGCTGGCGGTTTCTGATTTTGATATCGGGCGCTACACAGTCTGGGTACGCGCCAGAAATACGGCGGGCGAGTTTACGGGCTGGAGTTCCGGGGCTGTCATTGACGTCAACTACGCCCCGGCAACGATCTCTGTCAGTGCCGCGGGTTTATCGGCCACCGCAACATTAAGCTGGTCGGCGGTCGTTGGTGCGACTCAATATGACGTATGGATCAATAATCTTACGACCGGCACTTCGGCAGCCATTCGCAACACAGCGGTGTCGGGGACGAGTCTTGAACTGAGCAGCGCTTCACCCGCATCGTATCGCGCGTGGGTTCGAGCACGAGACTTGAACGGGAGTTCGTATGTCTGGAGCAGTCAGTTCGATTTCGAAATCGGACGAACGTCACGCATGATTTCGCCGACCGGCACTGGGCAGCCTGCACGCCCGGTATTTACATGGACCACATTGGCAGGTGCGACACGATACGAAATCTGGCTGACGGATCTGAGTACCGGAAGGCAGGTGCTCGGTGATACAAATCTGCCATCGAATTCGTACTCTTCGCCCCAGGATCTGACGAGCGGCACCAGTTATCGCGTCTGGATCCGTGCCTTCGACAGTGCAGGCACCGCGACTGTGTGGAGTCAACCGCTGACGTTTACAGTCGCATCCAGTTCTGCAGCACTGCCGAGCCTGAAACATTTTCCGCCAACGGCCAATGACACAGCATCGGATTCTGTTTTTGCTTCTGCTGAAGAATGGCTCTATGACGACGTGGGCGATGGTGCGGCTGTGGAGAAAACCGTCGGATCGTAAGCAGGGTCGGACAAGCGGCAGTGAAGGGACTGTCGAACATTGACAGTCGTATTTCTGAACCCCGCCCGCCGAAGGCTGGGAGGGGTCGGGCCGAGCGAAGCGATGGTCCGGGGGAGGGCCGCCGCGAGTTGTGAATTCCGGAATAGTGTTCAATCACGGTGTAATCCCCCTCCCGGACTTTGCTTCGCTCGTCCGACCTCCCCCAGGCGCTTCGCGTGGGGGAGGTTGATTGCGAACGTTTGGCCGCAAATCCGACAGTTTTTGTTCGAGCGTTCCTTAGCTGCCGATTGTCCCAACCTACATTTGTGCCGACACCGATTCTTGCGGCATCAAACAAATTCACTGTTCACTTTTCCGGCCAGTTCAGATGCTTGTGCAGAAACCTGTAAGTACCCTGGCCATTGATCGTATGCGGCCCGACGAACCATTCGATTTCCGTTCGGTCACCAATGCCAAGTTTCGCAGCATACAGATGTCTGATCTTTGCATATTCGTAGCCGACCCATTCGTCTTCGCCCACGCCGTCGAAGTGGCCGCGTTCGACCATAAAAGGTCGAGGACAAATCAACGCAGCCATCTCGGCATAATTGAATGTACTGCCGAGATCCCACTCGAAGATTTCGTACTCGCCCGTCCACATGTAGCTGAAGTTTTCACGAGTACTCGCGTTCTTCAGCACCCATTCGTTGAAGTCGGCTGAACAGATTGACAGGCAATAATCGGTTACCAGCGCCGGAATTCTCATCGCCGATTTGCCACCATAGCTCAGACCGTAAAAAGCGATGCGATCCGGATCGACAAATGGCTGTGACTGGAGCCAATCGACGATTTGTTGATGCTGCGGAACGATGATGGAGAACAGTGACTTGCCCAAAGGCTGAGCTTTTCGCTGTAGAGTACGAAAGCGATCCTTGAAGATATACGGGTTCTGCGGAGCGAATGTGATGAAGCCCTGTTCACACAATTTGGCCGCGAAATCATGGTACGCCGGGTTATCTCCCAGAAACACATCCGTCGGACGCCCCTCAAGCCCATGCTGACAGACAACGACTGGCCGTTTTTCTCCAGGCTTGAGATCTTTAGGCAGCAACAGGACTCCGTAGGCGAAAACATCCGGGAAGACGTCCAGCATCACTTCGTGCCCGGTCCACTTCTCCGTATCCCACGATTTGCATGAACGAGCATTGAACTCCAGCAGCGGCAGATCGAATTCACCGATCACGTCTTTGCGAAAAATGGTCCGATAGTCTTCAACGGATTTCTCGTAGGCCTCAACCGACGATGTATCCAGCTTCGCCATGAACTCCTTGCGCACGAAGTGACTTTCGCGGAGCAACGCCTGGTTGTGACGATCAATTTGTTTAACGAGGCGTGTTTCTCGTTCAAGTGAGCTATCAGCTTCACCGGCGATCTGCGAAAGCTCCTGAAGAAGAAACGGACTGCCCTCCGCCTTAAGGAGCGGCGGCACGAATGGGTAAGCCCACATCGCATCGAACGCACATCGCTTCGTTTGCAACAATCCCCAGTTTTCCAAAGGTTTTGTGCGACGCATCGCGCCTTCGAATTCCAGTCGTAAGCTGTCTGGTTTTGCCGTCAGTATCTCTGCTGGCGCTCCACCTTTTCCTTCAAGGACGACTTGAGGTGCCATTTCGTCCATTACGATCAGGCCGCGTGGAGCCACCAGCATCGCCAGTTCCTGTGCTCCAAAATCTCTGAGTAGCCCGGAAAAGTTCCTATCAATAGGTTCGTTCCAACTCCCTTCGCGAGGTCCAAAGAACCCGCTCACACATGTGGTACGAACTCGAGTGTCAAGACCGCCAGCGAAGAGCGCCAGCATCCCGCCTTCGCCGTACCCAAAAACACTGATTGGTTTTGCGTTTTCTTCCTTTGCAAACCAATCAACCATGCTCAGGCACATCTGCACTTCATAGCCTGCCAGAGTCCGCCCTAGTTCGAAGGCAGCGCGATGAAGGTATTCACGATTTGTCAGTTCAGCTCGACCGAGTCGCTTTTCGCAATGACGACTAATCAAATCCGGAACAACGACGCGGCAACCGGCTTCGGCAAGATAACGAGCCACTTGTTCGCAGTCCCTGAGACCTTCAACAATTCCGCACATTTGCTCCGGCGTCTGATCGGCATCCGGCAACACGATCACGTTGGCTACGACATCGTCCTTCGGAGTCAACAACAAACCTTCGCCATAGACTGAAGGCAACCCTGCACCTTGCGGCGACGGATCACTCAGCACCGGCCAGCGAATCGCCTGCACCGTAAATTTCTCGGACTGAGCAATCACCGAGTCGCCGCCTACGCCAACGATGATCTCGGGAGCGTCAAACGGCAACCTTGCATCCCGAATCCCAAGGCACTTCGCCAGCTTCTCGCGATGTGGCTTGAGCGATGCCTCATAGGCTTCCGGCGACGACGTATCAACCACAAATCGCTCGGACCGCGAAGCAGCCGCGACATCGATCTGATGTAACAAAAAACGATCAATCCCATCGACCATCTGTGAGGCCAGATCGCCTTCAATGTTCAGCGGCGACGTCCTGACGGGAGAGATCTCCAAAACATCCTGGGCAATCACCATCGACGTCTGGAACGCGAGCAAAGCAAGAAACAGTTTCATCAGCATCTGATGCGCAGGGATCATATAATTCTCCGATGGACAGGATTCTATTGAGATTTCTGTTCGACGATTTTCCCATGCTGCAAATGGACAACTCTTGTGGCCCGAGCGACAGCACGATCATCATGAGTGACCATCAGAACGCCTCCTCCGCCCGTTGCAAACTCGGCGAGATAACCCAGAAGGGCATCGGCGTTTTGGTGGTCAAGATTGCCGGTCGGTTCGTCTGCCAGAATGATCTGCGGCTGGTTCAACAGTGCGCGGGCCATTGCGACGCGTTGTCGTTCTCCGGTACTCAACTTTGACGGCACATGCTGTATTCGATCGGACAGACCAAATCGTTCGATGAGACTGAGTCCACGATCGCGGACGTCGGATTTAGAATTCGCGACGCCAAGTGCCGGCGCCAGGACATTGTCAAGAACGCTGAGATACGGAACCAGGTGAAACTGCTGAAACACAAATCCTATCTTACCGGCTCGAAATTCCGCGCGCGCATCAGGATTCAGCGCATATGGATCCTGACCATCGATCTGCACTTGTCCGGAATCTGGTTTCAGCAATGCGCCAGCGATCAGCAATAGCGTCGATTTCCCGCAACCGCTCGCCCCCTGAACCGCGACAAACTCACCTTTCGAAACCTGTACTGACACGTTGTGAACGGCACGAACTTTTGTCTGACCATCGGCGTAGGATTTTGAAACGTTGTCAATCTGAAGCAGCATTAGAAAGTGTTTTCGCAGAGTAAACGGAATAGCCACTAACTTCCCTGCAATACAATCGCAGGATCCTGTTTCGCCGCCACAAGAGCCGGCACCCAACTGGCAATCCCTGAAAGCAGCACGGCGAGTACCGGTGCGGAAACAATTGTCAGTACCAGATCACCACCGGAAAACAGTCGCTGCCATTCTGAGGCACCGTTCGACAGTCCTCCGAGCGACCAGCCCAGCCAGATCCCAAGACCAACACCGAATATCGCGCCCGCCAGTCCGATCATTGTCGCCTTCGACAGAAACACAAAAATAATCTGTCGAGACTTCAGTCCGATGGCCCGCAGGATCCCGATTTCTTCAGAGCGCTGCCGCGCATTTGCAAGGGCCAGCAAAAAGATGGTGGCGGCGGAACCGACAAGGACCAACGGCACAAGCACTGCTGCAAATCCGGCGTGCTGTTTCTCTAACTGATCTCGTCCCTGCTGCTCCTGCAGCAACATGGCCTGACCAGATTCTTTTTCCTGTTTCAGTGAGGACTCTGCAGCTTCCTTCGCTTTTGTGCGAGCCTCCGCTCGAGCCAGAGCCTGTGAGTATTTCTCAATCACCTGCGTGCCAGGCAGAATCGCTTCAATTTCAGCGCGAACGGCAGAAATCCGATCGCCCGCACAGTCGCATTCGAGAGCCAGAATTGCATTGATCAGATTCTGCATTCCCAGCAGTTCCTGGGCCTGACGCAGATTTACCCAAACTGTCACGTCGTCGGTCGAACCGCGTTCGGGATGGACCGCAGAGATCGTAAATTCTGTTTTCTGAAATGTGACTTTGTCGCCAACTTTCAGGCCCAGATCTTTCTGAATTTCATAACCCACTACCATCTTGCCTTCTGCGACTTCTTCCAGCAGCGGCTTCTTCATTGCACGATGCTGAATTGGCACTTCGCCTCGAGTTCCGATCAGAATCACTTCGCGATTTTGTTCCGGCCATGTGACTCGCCGAGTCACACTCGGCAGCAAATGGTTGACGGTCACGATATTGGATTTTCCGAGTTTCTCGACATTGCTTTCCGGCATCGTGGCTGTCATCCCGTTCAGTAACAGTTCTGAACGCGACTGTTCTTTCGGGACAATCAGGAGGTTAAAGCCAAGACCAAGCATATGCTTTCGCATGGCGTCTTCCAATTCAGCGCCGGCTTGTTTAACGGTTTCTTCCTTCGCGACAACCGCCTGCTCAATCTGAGCCTGTTTCTGTGCCAGCAGGTCGTCGGTGATCACGCGGTCGGCTCGCAGTAAAGTCTGCGCGCCGACAAAGGAGGCAACGGCTGTTGTGACTGAGATCACACCCATAAGAAAACTAAATTTTCGATGGCAGATTTCACGAATCACCAGGTGCCAGACGTTCATTGGTTGTTTCCGATCAATTTGTCCGAGGCATGAAATAGAATGTTGCCAGGATAACGACGACAACAAGTGACATGAGAACGTACAGCACGTTCTTTCCAATTCCCGCCGCTGGCTGGCTGGCTGGTGCTTCTGGTGTAACGCTTGTTTCAGATGCAGCGATTATTGTTGGTGCAGCGATTGTTTCTCGCAGATCTGTCGGATCAGACCGATCCGACGGATCTGTTTCAGCAGCATCGGCCTGATCTTCCGGTTGCCCGAAACCAGAAAACCCAGCCAATGGCGGCAAGTTTTCGTCCTTTGGTTCCGTAGGTACAACCATCTTGTCCCAATTCACATTCAGGATCAGGTCAACTCCGGGGTTCTGAGCCTTCACAGTACACTGACAACCGCCCGTCAGAAAGACACAGGCTTCTTCGATGACGTCTGGGGCGATACCTTTGCCGACCAGAGCATACAGCGCCCGACCACGGCCGAATATGGGGAAAGCCATTGGCTGACTGACCTGTGGTTCTTCCAGCAAATCAGGTTCGATGCGAAGCAGCATTTCCGCCAGAAGTTTTTCTTTCGGATCATCGCGAGAAATCCGGATCGCGGAAAATGCAATTTTCAAGGCGTCCGGAGCCACCGACAAATCCCGCAGATCTTCTTCGTCAATTTCCGGTAGTTTGATTTTGGTTTCCAGCTTTTTAAGTTCTGTGGTGAGCGTATCGAACGCCTTATCGTCTTCTTCTTTTTGACCACATTCCAGGAGAACCCAAACCACGGATTCTCCTTCGATCAGCTTCCGGCCGATCTGCGTGCGTGCCGGAGAATCGACAATCATCGCTGCATGGGTCGCCGTGAACTTTCCCTGCCATGTTGTCTGCGACGGCCCCCATTTCGGAGGCGACATCACGACCATCCACGGCAATGTTTCTGAAGTGTGATCCTGCCAAATCTGTTTTGTGATGGCATCGTGTTCGTCGTGAACATCGACGACTTTTACCAGCAGATTGGCAGCGACATTTTCGGTTGCAACATTCGGCTGCATCGAATCAACCGCCAATTGCTGATCGGCAGTCAGGTTTCCATCCTTAAAAACGTAGACGACGTACGCATCCGGCTGCCAGTGTTCCAGTGCGTAACGAAAAACCGGCACCGAACAGGCGATCGCCAGCGAGGCGGTTGCTGCAAGTATCAATGTCGCGGCGGTGATTGTGCGAAGGCGCATGGCTTGATCTCGCAAAAGCTGACAAAAGATGAAAGCAAGGTCCGAAAGCACAATTCATTCGGCAGACGGTGGGACAAACAACGGAAGGCTGTTACAGTCTACGGACAGTTGTTCGGGCATTCAACCTCCACGTCAGACCGATCGTACGCCCCACCCTTGAATTGCTTTCAAAGGAAACGAGATGCTTACTTTTCGCATCGCTCGTAGTGTCGTCCTCATGCTGGCGACACTCTCACCTTTCAGTCACCGAATTCTGAGTGCGGCCGACTGGCCGACATTTCGGGGCAATAATGCGAGAACAGCGGCTGCGGGCGAGTCTGTCGAGTTTCCTCTGAATGTTGAATGGAAGTACGAATCGTCAGCACTGCCGGAAATGGCATGGTCCGACGGCAAGGGTCGAATGTTCGAAGACAAGTTGATGGGAAACCGAACCAGGTTCGATGATGTGTTTCATCCTGTCGTCGTGGGCGGAAAACTATTTTTTGGTTCCACCGATGATCAGTTGCACTGTATGGATCTGAAAACCGGGGTGACGGAATGGACGTACTATTCCGGTGCTCCGATTCGGCTTGCCCCTTCTGTTGTGAATGACCGAGTCTACTTCGGTTCAGACGATGGCCACGTTTACTGCGTGAACGCCACGACTGGAAAGTTGCACTGGCAGTTTCGCGCGGGGCCGGAGGAAGACTGGCTGATCGGTCGTGGCGAATTGATTTCTCGTTGGCCAGTGCGGACTGGTGTGCTTGTTGACAACGGCGTTGCGTTCTTCGGAGCGGGCGTGTTTCCGCACGAAAATGTCTACCTCTATGCTGTCAATGCAGACGACGGTTCGGTCATCTGGACGCAGGATGATCTGAGCGACGAAGATGCCGGACGAAACGACTTGTCACCTCAGGGATATTTGCTGGCCAGTGACGAGTTTCTATTTGTGCCGTCAGGTCGTTCACTACCAGCCGCATTTGATCGCAAAACAGGGAAGCTGGTTCACAAAAGAACTCACGGCTGGCGTAACGCCGCAGGAGGAGTGATCGGTGGCACAAACGCGCTGCTGGCCGACGGACAGATCTATACCAGCGGTGAACATCATCTCCTCGCGATGGATCAACGCGATGGCGAAGTCGGTTTCGGTTGGTTCGCCGGACACCAGATGGCAGTCATTGGTGACGTCGCGTATGCCGCAACCGGCGCGGTCGTCGCGCGACTGGATCGCCAGGAATACGCCGTCAACAGTCGTCTCCGACACAAACTTGAACTGGAGATTTATGATCTGACCAGACTGCTGCGATCTGAGAAAGATCAGGAGAAGGTCAGTGAGTATTCTAAGAAACTTGCCGATGCCAATGCGGAAATCAAGCGAATCGCTGATATCGGCATCACATGGCAAAAGGAAACCACCGACGATGCCGCGTTGCTGGCCACACCCACCGCCGTTTTCCTCGGCGGCCAGAATCAAGTCACTGCCTATACAGCCGATGGCGGTGAGATTGTCTGGCAGGCAAAAGTTGATGGTCTGGTCAGCGGACTTGCAGTGTCGGACGGTCATCTGGTCGTCAGCACAGATACCGGCAGGATCTATGCATTCGCCAATGGCGATTCACCAGCTCCTGCGCCACAAGCAATCGTTGCGTTTCCAACTTCAGAAATCTACCAGCAGGCAGCAAAGGAAATTCTGGAGCGTACCGGTGTGACGCGCGGGTTCTGTCTTGTGATCGATGGCGAAGAAGGCAAACTGGCATACGAACTCGCGCGCCAAAGTGAACTTGAAGTCTACGTTGTCGAGTCCGATCCGGCAAAGGTTGCGACAGCACGTGCAGATCTGACCAAAGCCGGCGTTTACGGCAGTCGAGTCACCGTGCATGAATTTGACGTCGCCGATATTCCGTATTCCAACTACTTCGCAAACCTGATCGTCAGCGATCACTTTGTGAAGACCGGCGAGACTTCAACCGATCCGGCTTTGGTGATTCGCCATCTGAAACCCGCCGGTGGCGTGATGTGCCTTGGCCAGCCACAAAAGAGCGACGCGACCGCTGCTGCCGCAGTGCTGACAAAGGCTGTCGCATCAAAAAATCTAACCGCCAAAGAGGCCACTCAGAAAACGGCCGCTGGCTGGGCGACGGTCTCGCGTGGAATTCTGCCGGGGGCCGGCGGCTGGTCGCATCAATACGGTAACGCGGCAAACACTGCTGTCAGTGATGACAAGCGAGTCAAAGGTGGTCTCGGCGTTCTGTGGTATGGAGATCCGGGGCTTGGCGAAATGGTCAATCGTCACGACGGTGCGGTGGGACCACTTGCTGTTGGCGGACGATTGTTCGTTCAGGGTGAAACCACGATCCGCGCCTACGATGCCTACAACGGCCTTTTCCTCTGGAACTACGACAACCCGAAAGGTATTCGCATCGGTGTGTATATGGGTGTCAGTCCAGGCAATATGGCCGCGACTGCCGATCGACTGTACCACTTTATTGGAGAACAGTGCTTTGAACTGAACGCTGCGACGGGAGAAACACTTCGCGTCCATCGGCTTCCGGAATCTCGCGACGACGGAAAACACCAATGGGCTTATATCGCAGTTCAGGACGACATCCTGTTTGGTACGGCGACGGTTATGGATTCCATCGACGCGCGGGAACGCCGTCGAGGTCGCCGCACAACCGATGCGACAGATGGCATTTTTGCCATCGACCTGAAAACAGGGAAACACCTGTGGGAGTATCAGGGCCAGAGTATTTCACATCGCACGATCGCGATTGGCCCGGATCGCGTCTTCTTCATCGACAGCACCATTACCAGCGAGCAACGAGCGGAAATCCTTCGTCAGGACAAAACTGCATTGGAGTCACTCTCGGGGCAAGAACGCGAGATCGCAGAACACCGACTCAAAACGGCTGACCTGCGTCGAACGGTCGCGATCAATTCCCGGACAGGCGAACAGCTTTGGTCCACGCCTGTCGATGTCACGGATTGCAGCGAAATCGGAATCGGTGGCGGGATGCTGACACTGATGTATCAAAACGACACGCTGATCCTGTGTGGTGCCAATGCGAACGGACACTACTGGAAGCAGTTTGTCGCCGGCGAATTTTCCCGACGCAGACTTGTCGCATTATCCGCCAACGATGGCTACAAGTTATGGGCCAAAGACGCCAACTATCGGCATCGCCCGATCCTTGTCGGAAACAAAGTGCTGGCCGAACCGTGGATGTTTGATCTGCACACCGGTGCCCAGGAAACTCGAAAACATCCGATCACCGGTGAAGATGTTCCGTGGTCAATTATGCGCACCGGCCATCACTGCGGCATGTTGACCGGATCGGATTCAGGAATGATCATGTTCCGATCAGGCTTTACTGGCTTCATGGATCTGGAAAAAGATGCCGGAGTCCAGCATTTTGCTGGTCATCGGCTTGGTTGCTGGATCAATGCGATCCCGGCCAATGGGCTTGTGATGATTCCGGAAGCCAGCGCGGGCTGTGTGTGTCTGTTTTCGATTGCTTCGACGATCGTTCTGGAACCGCGTGAGGAACGTCTGCCGTGGGCGATCTACAGTTCTGTCGGCCTGAAGACTCCGGTTCGACATCTCGCCCTGAATCTTGGGGCACCCGGCGATCGCAAGGACTCGCACGGCACAGTCTGGTTGTCGTATCCGCGACACGTTGCTTACCAGGAAACCTCGCTCGACGTCAAACTGGATCTGCAGCCACAGTTTGCCGAAGGCGGCGGATACGACAGCGTCAGCGAAAACTCCACAACGGTGGACAATGCAGAGACCGAATGGCTCTACACGTCGTGGGCTGCTGGATTGAAGGAACTGACGCTGCCCCTGCTGGGCGAAGGCGATCAGCCAGCAACATTTTCAGTGCAACTGCACTTCGCAGATGCTCGCGACAAGACCACAGGTGACACCGTGTTTGATGTGCAGTTCAATGGAATGACGGTCCTGACAGACGTCACTCTGACGGCCGCCAAGGACCACGAAGTTCCCGCCGTCCTGCGCGAGGTCAGGGATTTCAGTGTGACCGATAACCTCAAAATCACGCTCGTCGCAAAACAAGGTGTCCCGCTGTTGAATGCGGTCAAAGTGATTCGAAACGAGTGAACCTGGATTTACATGAGTAGGCCGACCGCGTACTCAACGGCGTGCTTGAAGGCTAAGAAGAGCCCTGCCCGGTGACTACTAGCCGACCGTCAGGATCGAATCCAAGGCAGTAGTACCAGTTAATTCCATTTCTGAACAGGTAAAAATGCACAGCAGATGATGCTTCGATGTTTCAATTCCATGTACCATCCACCCGTTACGGAATTGTCTTCTAACACGCTACCGCCTGCGCCCTCGCCACTTTGTCGGGTCGGATGCCGAATGAAAAACACCAAGCACCTCAGTAGCCAACCGCGAAGGCTCGAACACAATTAAGTATGGAAAGCGACCAACAATTGCTGCCCGCATCGGAGGATCAACAAACCCAAACGATTCCGGTTGAAGTTCAACCGAATCGAAGCGTAAATCGATCGCCTCGCGAAAACGGTTTCCGAGTTCGATAGAAATGTCGTCGTACCAGTTCGCAGCGGCTTCAAGGTCGTCAGCAACGAGCGGATGAAAGCGAAGTGTTTCAGCCATTGACGCGCCGCCAAAGTTCCAAGCGGTCAATTGAAATCGAAGGGTCTGCTTTCAGTTCTCCGCTGCGGCGTTTCGTTTCATCGCGCTGCCAGGGTTGTAGAACAATCGGTTCGTCAGCAGCACCAATGTCGTCCCAGAGAAGTTCGACGATGCGGAGTTTTTCGGAGACGGGTAGATTCCGGAGGTCATTCAGGTCAATGCTCATGGCGGTTTTACCTAAGGGCATACGACGGGCGGTTTTGCCGACGTTGATTCTCATCGAAGTGGAAGAAGTGGCACGGCAAAGGATTTTAACATTGGGGGAGAAACGTTGCCAATCAAATCTGCGTCTGGAACGCAGCCAATCGAACGATATTCCATCGACGAATCCACGGCCATCCAGCGGAGTTCTGCTTTGTCCACCAAACGACGAGCAACCGGGAGAGACAAGCCTTGAAAACGGTCTTCATTAGTGTCAATTAGTGAAGATTAATGTTCAGCGCAGCCATTCTTTTGGAACACTAATAAACACTGATTGGACACTAATTTAGTTATTGACCTACCGTGAGACCGCCGCCTTTTCATTAGCCGTCGAACGCCATGCTGGCAGCGCGGCTAACTCAGTCCGGCCTACTTCGACTGCGGTCTTGCGCCAGATCGTGGTGACTCAATTGTTGCCGGACCCGATGCGATGGGAGCGTCAGATTCGGGGATGTGTTTGCGAACTTCAGCGATCCGGATCGGCACCCAATCGTCATCAGCATCAAATTTCTTGAGATTGTTTGCGATGTAGTTGGTAATGCCACGAATGATAACCACGACAGAAGGCGATAGATCAGGGCGGGCGCACATGCCCGACAAGGCAGTCATTACGCCCGATGCGCATTCCCAGTCTCCATCCGCGTCGTCGCTCCGAAGATAGGCAAAGGCCGCAGGCAGATAATAGTCGAGTGCGACGAGAGACATGTAGGTGATGTCCTCGCAATAAAAAGATGCGTTCTCCGCGAACATGCAGTATGCGTCGTCAACCGTTTTACCGTTGAAGTGTTCAATGACACAGCGTTCGTCGAGGCCATCATGGTCGATGAGTTGATTTCTTGCGGGAATCGCCATTGAGGTTGTGCAGCAAAGGGATTGTTTGACACCTATATCGCAATCGCACAATCGTGTGATTGTGCGACGTGAACTGAAGAAATACTAACCAGCCGTAGTGGGCTGTCAAATCGAGCGGCAGATCACGACCTTCCGTAAGATGGCACAGATTGGCGTCGAAGCACAAAGTCGTCGGAGAGGAATGTCCAACCTGCAGGAAAAATCTGTTTGGCCTCAACCCTGCGAAATTCTATTTGAACAGCGCCACTTTTACCTGAAGTAATAGCCCGAAGCGTCAATGAGTGAACGAGTGAGGCACAATCCCCCGCTGACGCTTTTTGAAGTTGCGTGTTTCATTAGGGCTGGAAGCCCGGCACATCGTATTCCGGTGGCATTGGATATGTCGGGCCTCCGGCCCTGAAATGCTCAACTTCAAAACTGACGCTTCGGGCTACAACAACTCGGGATTTTCGCCAAAAATGACGCTGTTCAACTATTCAACGTTTTCCTCATTCACCGTCCGCTTCCAGGTGCCGTCCAGCAGTTGCTGAATGGTCGTCTGCATCGTTTCGCCGCTGCCGGGTTGGTAGCCAACGTGGACGTCTTCGATCACTTTGCCGGGGCCAAGGATGACCGTGTGAGGAATTCCGGAAACCTGAAATGTCGGCGCGACCGCAGCGCTGCGGTCGAGGGCAATGCGAGGTGACAGGTTTTTCGCCGCCAGAAAGGTGCGGATTTCGTCGGATGATTCCTGAAGATTGACGGCGACAAAGATCACTTTCGATTCGTCAAACTTTGAAGTGGCGGCGATATAGTCCGGGAGAGCCATCACACACGGACCGCACCATGTCGCCCAGAAGTCCAGGACCACAATTTTGTCTCGATGGTCGCTCAGCCTGAAAGTGGTCCCGTCCAGCATTGGCAATTCAAAATCCGGGGCGGTCGTGCCGATCAATGCGGATGCCGCTGAGTTGCCGCCGTCGCTTTGCGGAATATCCCAGTCCGGTTCGCGAGCCATCTTTGTGACCCATGTGTCGTACGCTGTCAGACGCTGGCTGTTTTGCGGATTGCCGGTACAAAGTTCCCGCACTGCACGAGCCGGAAACGAACAATTGCCCAGCAGTGTCGACGAACCTTCAATACGCCCATCCACCAGCCGCAGTGGCGTCATCGTAAGACTGAACCCATCGGCCAGTTGAGCCTGCAGAGTTCCTTCCGCACGATCATCGTCCGCAAAACCGTCGGCACCGTTGACTGCCGCTGCTGGTGCGGCTTCTGTTGAGAGCGGTTTGGTCTCCGTTCCACCAGCAATTGTTTCCAGTGCGGCATCAGGATTGGACGACTTTGCATCACTTTTCTTTGGAGGGTCGAGCCAGACAATGGCACCGACGCGACCACGTGCGAAACGCAGTGTCTCCAGGCGTGATTCAAACACGATGGTGTCTCCTTCGATCCCCAGCAAGCGACCACGCAGCAAATCTCCGTTTGGCGCGATGAGCACATGAGTCGGCGGACTGTCACGGCGGAATCGCGGAATGGTCAGCGCCGCCAAGCGGGATTCTTCTTCGATAAACTGTCGAATTGAAGCGCCCGTCAGATTATCGACTTCAAAATTTGTCAGCGTCACGGTATCGCCGGAACGCTGGGCCGCTCGACCATTCACCACCTGTCGTCCGACAGCCGTGACATTGGCATTAAATGCGATGCCTCGATGTCCTGTGGAATCGGTATTCATCTTGATGCTCTTTGCGGGTTTTCCATCGATCGAAACCGCGATGTGACCATCGTGTGCCACAAGCTGAATATCGGCCTGCGAGTTCTTCGCTGCAACAATTCCTTCCGCCCGTGCTCCGCCCATTTGCATTCCCATCATCATCTGATTCGGCTGCATGGGACGATCCAGAACCTGTACCGCGTTTGGCATCATGCCGAAGCAAATATGAGTACACGATTCATCATCGCGTTCCCCGGTTCCAAACATAGAAACCGTCAGAGAAGCCCAGGACTGCAGCGGCCATTCCAGCCGAAATCGAACCGTATCACCCGTCAAAATCGCCGGATGTGAATAGTGGATATTTCCGCGAAAATCCAGCGTATTCTTCGTACGCTTCGATCTGACGCTGAATCCTTTCCAACCCTCCGCACTGAATCCACTTTGGTGAATTCTTCCCGCAGCCGTCAACTCAATCGCACGGATATGTTCGTGCGAGAATGTCAGCACGTCGGTCAAAGGAGATTTGAACTGAATGCCCTTGTCGTTAAAGCCAGTAACTCGGCACGGCAACACGTCATTGTTTTTCAAATACAGTACATCGGGAAAGGCGATCTGCAGTTCTGTATCTTCCGACAAGTGCATCACGTCCGCAGCCCGGACAAAACGAGCGTTTTCCACACCTTGCAGTGTTGATGCGTTCAGACCACCCAACGGCGTCCATTGAATCGGAGCATCCGCCGCGCCCTCGACGACAAGTCGCCCCTGAAGCGTTCCGTGTTCGTGGAACAGGCGATCGGGATCGTCGCTCGATTTTGCAGTCTCTGCATTCTTAGGCTCAACAGGTGTCGAAGGACTCAGACCGATCTGCGCAAGATCCGCTCGGCTGCACTGAAGCGGTTCTGTTGCATAATTGGTCTTCAGCAGGATCGTTTCGTCACTGATTGACAGCAGCGAACCGGAAACAAATCCGCCGTGCTGCCAGCGGAGCCATGCGCTACCACGTTCCATGTTGTGATCCGACGACTGCCGAGAGACGATGAGCGACGCCACCTCTGCGATCGGAACGGAAACGGATTTCTCCTCGACGGTCAGGAGCAGGTTTTCTCCCTCTGTGTCGAACTCTTCCACGTTGCCGAAGTGAGACGTTCCGTCGGCAAGGTCAACGCGCGAATCTTTCCCGGCGACGATTCTGGGAGTCTTCCCGTCCCAATGATTCACGCGCAGACGATGAATGGTTAAATCGAAATCACCGTTGCGAAACATCAGCCCGTCAGAATCCGTCTTGTGACCCTTCGTACTGATCTCACCCAGTTTTTCGCCCGTGTCACCGTAAACCTGCATGATGTTCGCAGTCTGATCCACAAATGCGTACAGATGGACAGAAAGATCTTTCTCACCAATCAATTTCAGTTGCTGAAACGAATGCTTCGCAGCCACCAGCACATCCACCCATGTTTCAATTCGCAGGCTGTACTTGGGATTACGCCCGATCGCCATCAGAAAACCGACCGGCTTTGTCGAACGCACTTCAAACTCGATCTCATATTTGTCCGGCAGTTCCAGTGGCAGAAAAATTGCCGCGTCTGCTTTCTTTGTTATGAGCGAACCGTCGGGCTGTTCTGACCAGACCTTGCTGTCGGCATCGCTGGCTGAGTCTGCATCTTCCACAATCTCCGCCCTAACAATGCCGTCTCCCGCCAGAAACCTCTGACCATTGTTATTGGCTGGCCGATGAAACGCCGCCTGCCAGTCCTTCATACCTCGCAGTCCCGAAAAGATCACCCCGGAATCTCCCGCACGCTGCAAACTGCGAATCTGACTGCGAGCGATCTCGAACATCCCGAATCTCGTACTTTTGAATGACATCGTGGTTGCCGTCATTGCGGTCAACTGACCAGACAGCGAGTCGCCATTCCATATTTGAACTGTGAATTCGTTTTCTTTGCCTTGAGTGGCTTCGTGCCGAGGGAACGTCACATTGGTCAGGTACGACAATTCAATCTGCAGCGGATCAGCAAACATGGGTGACCGCCATGTGAGAGTTTTCTCGTCCGCCGTGAGGAGCGCTCCGGACAGGCTGTCGCCATTATCCCAGTACAGCGTGGCATCACCAGCGATCAAGGGCGATGCCAGCATAGAAAGCGTAATGATGATTCGAATAAGGGATGTCGTCATCTTGTCACCGTTCATAAATCGGCAAAAACCGAAAGTTCAATGCCAACGCCAGCAACGACATCGACGTTCCGTAAGCGGGTCCGTGCTGGCTTTGAAAACTGCCATCGTCGCTCTGCAGATCCTTCAACTGCCGGGCCGTTTTCAAATTCCATTTGTTCCATGATTCGAAGTCGCCCTGAAACAGCGCCTGAGCCGTATAGTACCGATAGTATTCCGGATAACTGTATTCATCGACTTCCAGATTGGATTTGACTCGTTCCAGGACCGCTTCGTATTCTGCCAGGCTTTTGCGTTTGCCAATAGCAAACACCAGGGCTGCGATGGATTTGAGATTATTTGAACCGCCGCCTCCGATACCCGAATAGCCAACTTCGCCACGATTTGTGGTCATCGATCGAAAGTACTCCAGCGCGGCGTCGATTGATTCATCAGGCACTTTGACTCCGGCGTTTCGAGCGGCCAGAAGTCCCATCAGCACCGCACCGGAAACCGAAGTATCGGCATCATTCGCTTCTGGAGAATAGCGCCAGGCTTTCCACTGATTGTTCTTCTGAGACGTCACCGTGGCACGCACCGCGAGTTCCAGGGATTCGCCGATACTGCGGCGTTCGCTGGTACTCTTGTCCTCGTCCCACAAAGTGTCTTCGTCCAGCACGCCGTAAACTTCTGACAAGCCCAGCATCGCAAAACCGTGATGATACATGCTGCCATGTCCACCTCCGCCGAAGAAACCCGTCGAACCACCCTGAGTTCGAATCATGCTGCGAACAGCGCGGCGGATGTTGTCTCGATACGGTCCAAAATTCGGATCTTCGCCGCTGGCCAGAAACGCCATCACGCACAGGCCAGTTATGCCGGGACCATTATCGCCGTTGTCCCAATTGCCTTCAGGTTTTTGATTGGCCGACAACCATTCCAGACCACGTTCGTAAACCAGCATGACATCCGAAGGAACATCGGTGCCAAATCGAACCTGCGTATCCTGAGCCAGACAAGTTCGTGCAAGAACGAGTGTTGTTGCCAAAAGCGGAATCAGTAGTCCGAAGCGTAAGCGAGGGAACGATTTGTGTAGAATCCCTCGCTTACGCTTCTGGCTACAATAATACTCGGATTCCTCAAAATGTGGCGCTATCCAATTAGGATCGCTCGAACATTGACTGTCGCCTTTCACAACCCCTCCCGCCGAAGGCAGGGAGGGGTCGGTCCGAGCGAAGCAATGGCCCGGGGGAGGGTCGCCGCGAGGTGTGAATTCGGGATCAGCGTTCGATTCTGTCTCAGTCGTGAGTGATAGAACGTTATGCATCAACAGCCCCCTCCCGGACATCGCTTTGCTTGTCCGACCTCCCCCAGACGCTCCGCGTGGGGGAGGTTGATTGAGAGCGTCTGGTCACAGATCTGACAGTTATTGATCGAGCGATTCTTAGCGTTCACAGAGCTCTACTTTCTGTTTTCCAACGCATTGAAAAACGCATCAATACCGTCACGGAATTCGGCGGGAATCTGATCGTTTGTTGTGCCGGTGGATTGCTGCACACCTCGAGCTTCCACTTGAGCCAGCGGATCGGAACCGGGGCCATACATTTCCAACGCGACGCGATCCGTGTCACCTGTTCCGCCTCCGCCGGGATTTGATCCACCACCACCGCCGCCCTTTGGATTCGCACGCTTAGCCTGCAGCAGTAACTCGATCGCTTCCGTTTCCGCAGCGATCGCTTGCTTGCCAGTATCTGGACGACTGAGAATATCGACCGCGTCATTCATCGCATCGCTCGCGGCAGAAATCATTCTGATTTCTTTGCCGAATTTCTGCTCGCCCAACGGCAAAGCTTGAATGTCCTTCACAACATTTACGGTACGGCCATAAAGTTTTCGCTGAGTCTCCGCCTGAACTTCGGCTTTGTCTGTGTAGGCCACCGTTTCGAGATTCTTTCGCACCTGTTCCAGCGAGCGTGTTTCTTCCCGCAAATCCATTTCGCCTTCCAGAATCCGCATCACTTCCAGCACGATGGACGGCGGCAGGCTGTCACCCTTGCAACCTTTGCATTGACCGCACTTGGACGCCGAAACCAGTTCCTCGGCCCAGCGGTCAAGCGTATCGGCATAGTATTCCGCCCGCGCAATCGAATCACCACTGCGATTGATCCGCACACGATCGCTCAACTGATCCAGTTTCGAAACGACCGCAAATTCCTGCATCTCCTTCAGGATGCGCTGGAACTTTTCTTCCTTGCGACGATCATAGTACGCCCCCAGATCGTCCTGGATATCGCGGACTTTCTGGACCTGAGCCACTTCGCGATCGGCAATCCGTCCTGACTGATCTTTTTGACGCTGCTCCAGTGATTCCTGAGCAACACCGAAGCCGTCAAACAACGTGCGATTGAGAGCCGTTGCGACGTCCAGTTGTTCTCTTGATGCGGCTTTGAAACGTTTGACGAATGTACTGTTTTCCAGGTCGTCCATGATTTTCTGCAGGTCTTCACGAACCTTTTCGAACTCAGCCAGCAAGTCCGTCTGTTCCTGAACCGCTTCTTCCATTTTTTCTTCGGCGGGAGTTTCTGGCTTCTTCTTGTCGTCCGACGGTGGACCGCCCTGAAGGACCGTCACTGGCAACCCGAACTTGCCTTTGCTGGCTTTTTTCCGTTCCGATTTTTCCCCAGTCGTCGGGTTCTGCTTGTTGAATCCCGACTCGGTATCGCTAAATTTTGGAACGGCAGGCAACGGTTGCTCGGACGGTTTCGTTTCGCCAGGTTCGCCGGTTTGCGTCCCCTTGTTATTTCCAGCCAGCGGGCCGGTTTTCGCCTGTCCGTGCGCATTCGCGGGTATCGTTTTTTTGCCCGGAGCTTTCGCGCCCTGAGATAACAGGTCAGCCACAGACGGCATCCGGTTGTCAGCGATTTCCCGAAGTCGCTGCAATCCGCTGGCCCAGGTTTCCAGATGACCAACCATCATTTCTTTGTTTCGCAATGCCTGTTTTAGTAACTGGTCACCTTGATCGGTCACGGCAGCCAATCGCTGACCGTTGGCTTTTTCGGCATCGGCCTGCTGTTCAATCTGCCGTCGGGTCTCCGGAGCATTCAGCAGGTCAGTATCCATCTGGCGAATTTGACGATTGGCATCATGCAGCCGCATTTCTTCTTCATACACGTCATCCGCGAGACTCGCCCACCGACGCAGTTGGCTCATCATCCACACCGCATGTTGATCGGGCGTCATCACGTGCAGGACAAAAGCCGGAGAATACACTCGCCCACGTTCCGGTTTGTAGTCTTCGACATACGACCGCAACTCCAATGTCTGAGCCCGGATGTTGTCGGTTTCTGCACAAAATGTCGCGGTGGCTGTCAGGCGAGCCTCTTCTGGTGCTCCGCCTTTGACCAGTTTTTCGCCTGTATCAGGATTTGGATTCTGCACCGGATGCTGAATGCCGCTCCATTCCAATCCGACTTTCTTAACACCGAAATCATCCCGTGACTGAATTTCAAAAGTGATCGAGTCGGTTGAAAGAACGACCTGCTGTGGATCCTGCTGATGAAAACCAATCTCGGGTGCGGCATCATCGACAGCGTTGATCTTCAAACGGAAGACGTCTTTCGCCGTCAAACCCAGTTCATCACGCCACGTAAACTCCATCACTTCCGATTCTGCCACCGTGACGGGTGCAGGGTGAATGCGATTCGCCTGAACGGTCGCGGAGACAACAGCATTGGCTGTCCCACTGCTCGCTTCTGCAAGATTGCGACTGACTTCGGCTTCGAATTCCGCAGTCGCTCCTTTGAGGACCGAAATCACGCCGCCTCGAACATCCGACTTTAGAGGGCGACTGTATTGAAGATAGTCGGGCAACGTGACCGAAGCTGATAAAGAACTCAGTTCCGGTCGGTTCGCAACTTCGACAGCCACGTCCTTCGTCATGTCTCCGACTCGAATGTTCAGGCTGCCATTGTCTGTCTGGGCAGGAATCTGAAACCGATACGCCTGCTCCTGCTTGCCAGCCTTCACTCCTGGTTGACCGCTGAAACCTGCTGACGCCGATGCGGGTGACCAGCGCGTCGTATCGGACAGTGGAACCGTCAGGCCGAAGTCTTCGCCATGCGGCACCACCATATGATCCGGCAGATCGCCTATCTGCGCGAATGTAAAGCGATCAACATGGCGCCAAGGCATCAGCCAGCGCGCCATCGCGTTGAAGCCAGCGGCGGGAACAATCGCCAGTGCAACGACCGTCAGCACCGCAGGGACGGCAACAGTTTTTGCCCAGAATCTGTGACGTGCATTGGGAACGGCGTCCGAAAAATCCCGGTCTCGAACGACGCTATCGACCTGTTCGATCGCGGCTTCCGCCAGCCTTCTACTGCTGCCGGGATCATTGCCACTTTGAGCCAGCTCAACAACTCCGAGCAATTGATCACCGAGAGCGGGGAATTTGTGTTTGAGAAGGATCGCCACCTGTTCCATGGTCCGCGTACCCCACACCCAGCGATGACACTTGAGCGGAAACAGGATCGCGATGCCGATCGATCCGGCGAAAAGCAGGAACGTGCGGAGCATCGCCGACGTGTCGATGAAGCGATCGATCGCGAAAACGGCAAGGTAAGACAGTACCAGCCCAAACAGTCCTGCCAGAATGCCTTCGGCAATCTTAATGATGCGAACACGCTTCTGAAATTCCAGCAACCGAACCCGCGTGGATTCCGGCAAGTGCAATCCGTGGTCACTCATGGTCTGTCATTTCCGATCCGAACAAGGGATTATTCGTGAATTCGACGCTCCGCAGTATATCCATCGCCCACGCCGTTCGGCAGCATCAAACTGCGGGTGTCTTTCGGAAAACATGAGACAAAATGGGCGTGAAGAATTGTCGAAAAGATCACGGACGGCTTGCCAGAGGGCAATTTCGTTCGCACAATCCGCATTATGAGTCTGTTCCTGCACCTTTTAATTCTGCTACGCATCGCAGTACCAGCGACCATACTTGCCGCCCCGGTGTCGATCGTGCAGGACGGCAATTTGATTTCCGAACTCGGCAATCTCTTCGGCGACGCGCTCCGCAGACTCTCCGGCAACGAACCAGAACCTGAAGCTCCGGCGATGATGCGAGCCTTCGATGCTCCGCAGCAAAATCAACTGCCTCGAGAGTCAGATCTCAAGGAATACAGCGACCGCACTCGGTCGCTCGCTGATGCTGTTCAGTCATGGGTGACGCAGACATGCCAGTTAGACGACACTCAGCAGACGCAGTTAAAAGAACTCATTACAAAAGCTCACGATGAGCAACAGAAAAAGTACGCCAAAACTGACGATCCAAATCGGCAGAATCGACCATTCGGCGATGTCTCACCATTGCTGTTTATGCAGTCCGACGGCAGCGGTTCCGATGTGACACGATCTTTGCTGAAGTCCATTCAAAAGCAGATCCTGAATGAGGCTCAAAAGCCAATCTTCGACGCAGCAGTGAATGAGCGCCTTGAATTTCACAACGCTGCGTTTCGCGAATATGTCGTGGCGTTGTTTGATCAGGAATTGTTTTTGACGTCAGAACAGCGTCAACAGATGCTCGAACAGTTTTCAGCAGAGGAAAAAATCACATCGCCGTTCTATTCATTCGTCGGGCAGACATACTATTTGCCGTATAAGTCGTTGAGTGAAGTGCTGAGGATCAACAAGGCGAAGTTTCTGGACGAACGACAAAAAGAACGACTGAAAGATCTGACGTCGAACAACAGAAATGGGACCGAAAACTACATTGTGTTTCAAGCAGCCGAAGGGCCGGAACTTTGGGCCGAAACCGTGAAGAACTCCGTGGTCCGGCAGCGGGAGTTGTATTCGCATGCGACTGCCGTTCGAATCGGCTATTTGGAACGCACTCTGAAGCTGACACCCGAGCAGGCAGCTTATCTCACGGTCGCAGGCAAAGGTGCTGCCACAGATGCAATTAGTGAATGGAAACAAACGACGCAGAGCACCATCGACCAGATGCAGGAACAAATGAACCAGAATCGAGGGAACTTCGCGTTCTCGGCCCAAAACATTTCACTCGATGGACTCGACAAAAACGAAATCTGGACAAATGCATTAAGTGAAACCGGCGCCGACGAACTGGCCGAAGATCACAGAAAGTCCATGCGACACGCGAAGGCAGGTTGTGTCATGGCATTGCTCGATCAGGAACTCTGGCTGATGCCGCAACAGCGAACGGCAGTGCTGGAATTCACCGAAGCTGCTATGCCCGGCAACAACAATTTCTCACCATGGGACCAATATGTTCGGGAGCTGTTGCTTCTCGCTTATCCACTGCACAAAGTTCCTGAGGCAAAAGTTCACGAAGCTCTCAGTACAACTCAACAGGCCGTCTGGAAGCAGTTGAAGGATTTCTTTCGCTGGAACAAAGATAACAACTACGTGGAAATCCCGCTAAAAAATCAAGGCGGCAGTTTCCAGATCCAACTTAATGATTAGTTTATCATTTCTCATTCCACAAGGACAAAAATGTCTTCCACTGCACCTTCCGGTTCTGAGCTTCAGTCTGACGACGTTGCAGCCATTGACGAACTACGCGACATTTATCGTCGCCTCAAGCGGGAGTTGTCAAAAGTGATTGTCGGTCAGGATCAGGTCATCGAACAACTCGCGATTTGTCTGTTCGGGCGTGGCCACGCACTGCTGATGGGAGTGCCAGGACTGGCAAAGACGTTGCTGGTGAGTCGAATTGCCGAGACCATGTCGCTGAGTTTCAGTCGCATTCAGTTTACGCCTGACCTGATGCCGATGGACATCACCGGCACCGATATTCTGCAGGAGACTCAGGACCGTCGTCGCGAATTCGAATTCCACAAAGGCCCGGTATTTGCCAATATCGTACTGGCAGACGAAATCAACCGTGCACCGTCCAAAACGCAGGCCGCAATGCTTGAAGCCATGCAGGAACATCGCGTCACAGTTGTGGGCAGACCGTATCCGCTGGAGCCGCCGTTCTTCGTGCTGGCAACTCAGAATCCCGTCGAGCAGGAAGGCACGTATCCTCTGCCTGAAGCTCAACTGGACCGGTTCATGTTCCTGATCAATGTCGATTACCCGTCGCGAGCAGAAGAACTGGAGATCGCTCGCACAACAACCGGCGGCACCGTTCCGCGACTGGAACATATTATTAATGCGACCGACGTTCAGCGGTTTCAGGAACTCGTACGACGAGTTCCCGTACCGCAACACATATACGAATTCACCGTCGATCTTGTTCGCCGCACGCGACCGAAACTCCCGGAATCGCCCGACTGGCTGAAGCCACTTGTCGCCTGGGGCGCTGGTCCGCGAGCCGTGCAATACATGATTCTCGGAGCCAAATCTCGAGCGGCGTTGACCGGAAGTTACATGGTTCGGCTTGAAGATCTTATGGCCGTTGCCGAACCCGTTTTGACTCACCGCGTGCTGACGACCTTCAACGCCGAATCCGAAGGCATCACGAGTAACGACATTATTGATCGACTTGTCACAGAATTGAACGCCGAGCAGGTTCGGTGAAAAGTCAAGTAGCCCGACCTGTCCTCAGGTCGGGTTCCCTGCTCGTTGCCGACCAATTCGGGATGTCCATTCCAACACTGGCTCTGAGCAGTTTCACATTTGTCCCAGCATGGCCAGACCATGTAGAGCCAGGCTGTCGATAAAGATGGCGTCGGTCAGATGTTGAGTCAACTGGCGACCTCCGCCGCCGGTGATCACAATAACCGGCGTTTCTGTTTCGCCGAATCGATCAGCGGCCGCTGTCGCCAGTCGATTGACAAGTTCCCGCACAGCTCCCAACTGGCCAATGAACAGGCCAGCACGCATGGCGTCGGTCGTGTTTCTGCCTGGCACGTCGGGCAACTCGGCAGGTTCGTCATCGACGCTGATTAACGGCAATCGTGCGGTGTAGTCGTGCATCGCGTAAGCTGAAAGTCGCAGACCCGGAAGAATACTGCCGCCACGAAACGTCTGATCGGAAGTCATCAGATCGACAGTTGTCGCTGTCCCGGAATCCACTACGATCACCGGACGATTTGCGGCAAACATCCGACCACCGGCGAAAACATTCAACAGGCGATCAATGCCAACGTTCTCAGGAACATCGACATCCACGCTGACCGGAATTTGTTTGTGGTTCGCGATGACGACAGGCGGACAATTTGTCAGCGGCCATGTTTGAGTCAACTGCTCCCGCGTTTCCGGATCGCTTCCGGCGACAACAGCACTCACCGGATCTGGTACATTGAGGGAACACCACCATGTGAGCAACTCATCTGCCAAACAGGATGTTTGATCCAGTGATCGCGCCACGATTGTGGCAGGTTCGGTATCGTGAGACCCAATGGACCGCTGATGATCAATCGGAAACGCACCAAACTTCGCACGCGAGTTGCCGATATCAATCGCGAGCAGGTGAGAGGCCCGTTTCATGGAGCTGGTCGCTCTGGAGCAGAATCGACTTCCAGCCCGGCCTCTTTCCAGCCGCGAAATCCGCCGTCCATGGAGATCACATTTGTGTATCCCATTTGTTGCAGGGTCATCGCGGCCAATGCGGATCGATATCCGCCACCACAGTAGAGAACAATAGCGGTATTTGTGTCGGGAATCTTCTCTTCGATATCTCGTTCGATGACCCCTTTGCCAATATGCAATGCACCAGGAATCCGCGCGGCGTGGAATTCGCTTTCTTCACGAACATCCACCAGCACAAACGTGTCGCCCTGTTTCTGCCTCGCAACAACGTCGGCAATCGTGCATTCGCGGATCTTCGGCCTCACAGAATCCACAATCTTCACGAACCGCTCACCATGATCTTTTGCCATAACGTTTTCCGTAGTTGAATCGAAACGACTTTAATTGATGACGGCGCTTTACGGCGAATCCACTCCGGAACGAAACCGAAACAGACTTCCAAAAGGAGTGGTGAAGTACATATCGCCCTTTTCGTCTTCACCGAAGCTCATTACCGGCAACTTGTCACCAGTCAGCGAATAATTTGTCACAACTTTTCCTGCGGCTTCATCATAGTCCAGCGCCCATAACAAGCCGGAGACGTAGTCCGCGTAAATATACTTGCCGACCAGTTCAGGCACGCGAGTTCCTCGGTAGACCGCGCCGCCAGTGATGGACTTGCCAATGTCGTGGTGGTACTCCAGAATCGGATCAATCAACTCCGGTCGATCACCATCATTACCATCCGGCCGAAACCAGTGTTTTGCTTCACGGATGTTCCAGCCGTAGTTTCCGCCAGATCGGATAATGTCAATTTCCTCCCACACGCCCTGGCCGACGTCGCCTGCCCACAACAATCCCGTTTCCCTGTCAAACGCCATTCGCCAGACGTTTTGCAAACCGTAGGCATAGATTTCTCCACGAGCAGGAGCCGTTTTGCCGCGAGCACCTGAGGGAACCATTTTTCCGACGAATGGATTGTCTTTGGGAATTGCATAGTTGATTCCGTCAGCCGTGTGATCGACATCGATCCGCAGGATTGAACCGAGGAGTGTCGTCAGATTCTGACCATTGCCATTGGGATCGTTGCCACTTCCGCCATCGCCAAGCGCGATATAAAGAAAACCGTCTGGTCCAAAGATCAGCGTGCCACCATTATGATTCCAGAAAGGCTGCGGTACGCGAAGGATGACTTCTTCAGACTCCGGATCAGCGACGTTGGGATTGTCTTTGGAAACACGAAATCGAGAAATCTTTGACAACAGATCTGCTTCGGACGACGTGTAGTAGAGAAAGAATTCTCCGTTTTCTTTGAACTTCGGATGGAAGGCAAAGCCCAGCAGTCCCTCTTCGTTTCTATTGTCGGCGTACACACAGCGGTCGTCGATGTCCAGAAATACAGTCGCTTCTTCTGCTTCCTGATCGTTCTTGAAGACCTTGATGATTCCTTCCTGTTCAGCGACAAACACACGGTTACTGCCGTCGTCAGCATGAGTTACCACGATCGGACGATTGAATTCCAGGTTCGGAAAGGCGCGTTCAGTACTCACCGCCAGCGGTTTCTCTTTCGCGGACTCACCCGCCGTTGCAGAACTGCTACACAGGTCGCCTGAAAGTCCAAGTGTTCCGCAAATCACACCTAACAAAATTCGTTGCACCGCGTTTCCCCCAAATAATTATTCGACAGCGTCACTGAGCCTGAACGGTTTGACGCATGCTATCTACCAGTCGCATTGTAGGAATGTCCTGCTCTGGCGGAAGCCAACGCGATTCCGCGAGCGAAAAATCCATCACGAAAGACCGATGGTCCGAACCATGTTTTCCAGCGCAGCAACAGCAGCAGCAGCACAAGCAGCAACATTTCGGACAGTACCAGAATCAATTGCACTCGAAGATTGGAAATCAGATCCGCGATCCACCACGGGTGTGCAAACAACGTAACCATCGAACACGCAGCAATCGACACGGCCTTGCCGGCAACACGTCGTCGAATCAAAGCATTCTGTGCGGCTGATTCCGGGGAACCGTGCTGCTTATGTTCATCAAACAACTGCAAACCTTTCAATTCAGCGCCACGCAGTCAGAAATGCGGTGTTTCTTTGTTTAACCCGTGGCCGCAAGCATCCAATTACAACTGCGGCTTTTTTAACTGTGCTGGTCGCAGGGAAACGATTGTTTTGATGCAATGAAACTGGAAAACACACGTCATCATCCCTGATAGTTTGACGCAAAAGAGCCGAATAGAGCAAATACATAATGCAGAGTAAAATCTTTCATATTCTTTCATTTATATGACGTAAATCGTTGCATTGTCTGTCAAATTATGTCATATTCAATCATAGGATTCGGTTCTAAACTGGCGGAAATTCGATGATTGTGGATGAACGCCGTTCAAAAATACTGCAAATTGCCGAAGAATCGGGATTTGTTTCACTGCAGAGACTTGTGACAGAAATTGACGCAAGTGAATCAACAATTCGACGGGATTTGGAATTTCTTGACGCATTGGGGCAAATTCAGCGAACACGCGGTGGTGTGTCGTTTCTGGGCGACTCGTTGACAGACTTTGATGCTCGGAAGAGCCGTGCGTCGTATGAGAAGCAGCAAATAGCTCGTCATACGGCAGATCTGATTTTGCCGGGTGAGACAGTATTACTGGACGGTGGGACGACAACTTTGGAGGTGGCTCGTTATCTGACCGGCAAGTCTTTGCAGGTTCTGACGAATTCTCTGCCGATCGCGTCACTGTTAATGAATCGTCCTGAGATCGAGCTCATCTTCATTGGTGGTTATGTCTATCCGAAAACGGGTGTCGCACTGGGTGAGCAGGCGGTGGAGGCTTTGCGGAAAATGCACGCCAGTCGGCTCGTAATGAGTACCGGCGGAATAACGGCGGAAGGACTTTTCAATAGTAATGCTCTGTTGGTCGATACTGAGCGACAGATGATCCGTGCGGCGGATCGAGTGACGTTGGTGGCAGACAGCAGCAAGTTCGGGCATCGAGCACTTTCTGTGCTGTGCCCGTTGAGTGATGTGCACGAAATTGTGACGGACGATGGAGTGTCCGAGGAATGGCGGTCCGTGATGAAATCCGCCAATGTTCGCATGGAGGTTGTTGAAACAGAGATGCACGCGACGCGTGTGCGATAGATGTCGGAGCGAAGTGTGGCGACAACAACCTTGAATCCTGCAGACGTGGAACGCGTGGTTCGAGATGTCCTCAGCCGCCACCTTGGATCGCGATCCAGTGGTTCTGCGGGGTACAATCCGGGCGGCGGTATTCCCATTCTGCGATCCGAGTCGCTCCCAGTCGCAAGTGTGCCCGGTCAACCGCCGGTCATCGGCAAGCGAAATCCGCTCGTTGTCAATATATCAGCGCGGCATGTCCATTTGACTCAGCAACATGTCGAAATGCTGTTTGGCCCCGGTGCCACGCTGACTCCTGAAAAAGATCTCTATCAGGACGGCTATTACGCTGCAAAAGAAACCGTTGCCGTTGTTGGTCCGCGTCGCAGAATGCTGCCCAACGTGCGCGTTCTTGGGCCATGCCGCGAAGATTCACAAGTCGAACTGGCGTTTACTGACGGGATTTCACTGGGTATCGATTTGCCTGTGCGTGTCAGCGGAAACGTTAAGGGAACTCCTGGTTGCGTGTTGATGGGACCGCACGGGGTTGTCGAGTTAAAGCAGGGCGTTATTCGAGCGATGCGGCATGTTCATATGGGGCCCGATGATCTGGCTTATTACGGAGTGAAGAACGGTGATCATGTGAATCTGCGAATTGAATCACCGGGATGCACAACAGTTCTTGAGGACCTTGCCGTACGAGCTGGCAACGGGATTAAGCTGGAAGTTCATCTGGACACCGACGAAGGCAATGCCTGCAATCTTGAGAACGCCGCAAAGGTGGAATTGGTGAAGCCGGAGAAGTGTGAGTGTAAACATTAGGGAGTTTTTAGTGTTCAGGGTTCAGTATGCAGCAGATGCTGTGTTTCACTGAAAACTGAAGACTGAAAACTGAACATCTTTGTCGCTCGGAGAGTGACTGTCTTTTTGCCTGTGTCTCCCCACGAAGGGGCGTCCTGGCCCTGGAGAGTTAAGAATGGCCAAGTCGATGGAAGCGTTGGGAATGATTGAAACGAAGGGCTTCGTGTGCATGATCGAAGCCATTGATGCCATGCTGAAGGCGGCCAATGTGACGCTTGTCTCATGGGACAAAATCGGCAGTGGCTTTGTCACAGCATTTGTGTCTGGTGATGTCGGGGCTGTGAAAGCAGCGATGGACGCCGGAGCAGCGGCTGCGTCAAAGCTCGGACAGGTTGTCAGCGTGGAAGTCATTCCACGTCCACACGAAGAGCTGTCTGCGTTCCTGCCAAAGGGCAAGTCCGCGACCGCAGCAAAAAAATAGTCAGATAGAAAGTCATTGAATCTACAGGGCCGGGCAAGTAATCGCTTGTTTAACCCGAGCCAGCGGCGAGGCAGCCGCAATTCCTCGCCGTTGGCTCGGGTTAAACGAAAAGCTTCTCATCGAACGTCCCCAAGCCCATGAATCCAACTCAACTCGAACTTTTTTCGGAACTACGATCCATGAACGACGCAATTGGTCTCATTGAAACTAAAGGTCTGGTCGCCGCCGTCCAGGCGTCTGATGCGATGCTGAAAGCTGCCAACGTGACGCTGGTGAAGCAACTCAACATCGGTGCCGCATTCATCACCACGATTATCAAAGGCGATGTCGGTTCCGTCCGTGCCGCTGTTGATGCCGGGGCTGCTGCGGCTTCTCAAAGCGGTGAGCTGATCTGTGCGCACCTGATTCCCCGCCCGGAAGCGTCGCTGCTGGAATCAATTCTGTAATCTAGGACTTGCTGCGATTCTGTCGGTCCTCCCTGCCGGGGAGGACTTTCGCCACAAGGCGAACCAGATGAACGAACATCCGCTCAACGACGACATGTTCAACATCAATCAACCTGCGTTAGGTCGCAGGTCGCGACGAGTCGCGAAGTCCTTTCCGGCAGAAAGGACCTACATGAAAAGTCATCATGAAAGTTCTTGTCGCCAATCTTGGCTCCACCAGTTTCAAGTACCGACTGTTTGATCTGTCGAACGAAGCACAGCTTGCAAAAGGTGGCATCGATCGAATCGGTCAGTCGGGGGCGCTGAGCGCCTGTTCGGTGCAGATCGGAAGTTACCAGGCGGAAACACAGCAAGCCGTGCCTGATCATGCGGCGGCTGTCGGTATCTGTCTGGAGCAACTGACTGATGCAACGAACGGTTGCCTGAAGTCGGTGGATGAAGTGGGCGGGATTGGGTTCAAGGCAGTCTTTGCCGGTGATCTCAGCGGCGTGCGAATCGTCGATGAGGCGCTGCTGAAGAAGATGGAAGGTCTGTCGGACATTGCTCCGGCTCATAACCCGCCATACGTGCGAGCGATGAGACAACTGCAGCAGGCGTTTCCGCAGATTCGGCTGGTAGCGGCACTGGAAACAGGCTTTCACGAAACGATTCCGTTCGAACATCGAGCCTACGCGGTGCCGTACGAATGGTACACCGACTTCGAAATTCGTCGCTGGGGATTTCACGGTGCCAGCCATCGTTTTATTGCTGGTCGGATTGCTGAGATTTTGTCCGTTTCCGAAAAGGGGTCAGTTGTTGAAAAGGGGTCCGACCCCCTTGCGACTCGGGGTCTGACCCCTTTTCAACAACAGGATCGGAAAATCATCAGTTGCCATCTCGGTGGCAGCGCGTCGATCTGTGCAATTCGGAATGGCGAAAGTTTTGCAACGTCGATGGGTATGAGTCCTCAGGGAGGTTTGCCGAATAACAATCGAGTGGGTGATTTTGATGCTTATGCGATTCCGGTGATTATGAAGCGAACGGGCCTGACATTTGAACAGGTACTGACGGAGATGTCTTCGAAAGGTGGCCTGCTGGGAATCAGCGGACTCAGTGGCGACTGCCGCGATCTGGAAGAGGCATCAGCAAAGGGACATGATCGAGCGGAGAATGCTCTGAAGCTGTTTGAAGCATCGATTCGGTCTTACGTCGGATCGTACATGGCATTGCTCGGTGGTGCGGATGTGATCGTATTTACCGGCGGGATTGGTGAGAACAGTACACGCATTCGAGCAAACGTTTGTCGCAACATGGAATGGGCGGGCGTGGAATTGTGTGCGACAAAGAATTCAGGCATGAAGGGCGAAGCCTGCCTGAGCAAAGACAACAGTCGCGTCCAGGTCTGGACGGTGCCAACGAATGAAGAAATCGTGGTGGCACGACAGACAAGAGATGCGTTATCAAAGTAGCCAGGTAGTTGAGTAGGGTGGGACAAGCGGCGACTAGCCGCGACGGCCCACCAGATTTGATCAAAAATGGTGGGCCGGCGCTTCGCTTGTCCCACCCTATGTAAAAGGTCGTTCCCATGTTTCTGGCACGCATAACCGGCAGCCTTGTTGCTTCTCACAAAGTGGAGTCGCTCATTGGCCAGAAGCTGCTGCTCGTGGAACCGCTGCGAGTCGATGAAAAGGATCAAAAGAGTCTAAAACCAACCGGTCGATCGTTTGTTGTTGTTGATACTGTCGGAGCAGGCGAAGGACAGGTCGTGCTGTGCGTTCAGGGTTCGAGTGCTCGGTTCACTCCGGGGACGAAAGAGCTTCCGATTGATGCAGCGATTATTGGAATTGTGGATTCGGTGCAGGTGAAACAGAAGACGGTGTTTAAGGCGGGTGAATAGTGGATCAAGACCCGTACTCAGTTGGCAATAACCCCGATTCAAATGACACCGGTTTTCACCGGGCGTCCGTTGAGGGATCCGTTCGCGGAATGCAGATCATCGCCATTGCGATGATGGTCGGTGTCTTGTCGTTCTTCGGAATCGTTCTTGTCACTACTCAGGGCAATGTTTTTGGGACACAAAGTCCCGAGTTAATCACAATCATCGCAGCCGGGTTCGGGATTCTTGCGATCGTCAACCATGTGATAATTCCCGCCATTATCGCGGGCGCTCAGTTAAAACGGATATCTACTGGAGGATTCTCAGAGCTCGGTGACGCGGCAAAGGTGGAACAGATTTGTGGTGTGTATCGCGGGCAACTCATTATCGCGTTAGCGTTACTGGAAGGTGCTGCATTTTTCAATCTGATTGCGTTGATGATCGAACATAGTGCCGTGGCGCTTGGTGCAGTGATTCTGCTTCTGGGACTGATGATCTTAAGGTTTCCGACGCGGGATAAAGTTTCGTTCTGGGTTCAGGATAAGTTAAGAGAATTGCAAATGTAGGTCCTCCCTGCCGGGGAGGACTTTCGCCGCAAGGCGAACCAGATGAGCGGACATCCGCTCAACGACGACATGTTCCACTTCAATCAACCTGCGTTAGGTCGCGGGTCGCGACGAGTCGCGAAGTCCTTTCCGGCAGAAAGGACCTACAAAAGACAGTCCCGCCCGGCAGGCGGGGACCTACGGGAGAAAAATTATGCAGGCAACAGCAAACGAACAAACCATTCGCAATATCGTGCAGGAAGTCCTGACACAGCTCACCAGCCGCAACGGGACTACGACCCGAGCCAACGGCTCGACAAGTCCAGATACGCGCTGGGGCGTATTCAACACCGTCGATGAAGCCGTTGAAGCCGCTCAGAAGGCGTTTGAAAACCTGAGTCGTGCGTCACTCGATGATCGCAAAAAAGCGATTGCCATTGTCAAACAGATCTGTGACGAACAGGCCGACGAACTGGGACGGCTTGAGTTCGAAGAAACGAAGATCGGCCGACTGGAACACAAAATCGGAAAGCTCAAGGCGATCAAAGATGTGCCGGGCGTTGAATTTCTGAAGACGGACGCCATCAGCGGATCACGCGGGCTGATGCTCACCGAGTATGCTCCATTTGGAGTCATCGGCGCGATTACTCCCGTTACACACTCGCTGCCGACTTTGGCAGGCAACTTCGTCAACATGGTTGCTGCGGGGAATACGATCGTTTGCAACCCACATCCGAGCGGAGCAAAAATCGCCTGTGAAGGTGTACGACGCTTCAACAAGGCGATCTTCGCGGCGACCGGCCTTGAAAACCTTGTGACGATTATTGGCACTCCGACTATCGAATCCGCCCAGGCCGTGTTCGATCATCGCGGGACCAAGCTGTTGGTTGTGACGGGTGGCCCGGCGGTCGCTCGAGCAGCCCTGAAAAGCCCGAAGCGAGCGATCGTGGCTGGTCCGGGGAATCCACCGGTTGTCGTTGATGCCACGGCTGACATCGACAACGCAGCCAGATCGATCGTGGATGGTGCGGCGTTTGATAATAACCTGCTGTGCATTGGCGAAAAAGAAGTTTTCGCCGTCAAGGAAATCTTCGAGCCATTGATGGTGGCTGTTGGTAACAATGGCGGTTATCGCCTGAACGCTGCGCAGGTTGCCGCATTCACCGCAAAGGCTTTTGGTCCCCCAAAAGAACCAGGTGGGCATCATGTGCTGAACCGCGACTACATCGGTAAGGATGCTGCGTGGCTGGCCGCTCAGATTGGATTGAACATCCCAGCCAGCACGATGATTCTGTTCGGCGAAACGGACGAATTCAATCCTTTTGTGCCCGAAGAGCAAATGATGCCATTCGTGCCATTCGTACGAGCGAACTGCAGCGACCATGCGATCGCACTCGCGAAAAAATACGAACACGGCTTCGGTCACACGGCGATGATTCACTCACGTGACCTTCACACGATCACGAAGATGGGACGCATCATGAATACAACACTGTTTGTCCAGAACGGCCCCAGTATGGCGGGACTTGGTCTGGGGGGTGAAGGGTTCCTTTCGTTCAGCATCGCAACCCCGACCGGTGAAGGTGTGACGAGCCCGATGACATTCACGCGGCAGCGAAGATGTGTCACGGTGGACGATTTGAGGATCATCTGAAACCATGCAAACAGCTCGAGTCATTGGTCATGCAACTGCGACACTCAAGCATCCTTCCTTGAACGGATGGAAGCTGGTCGTGTTGCAACCATTGGATATCAACAACGAACCGGATGAGTTTCCCCAACTGGCAATCGATCCATTGGGAGCTCGTCAGGGCGATCATGTGTTTTTCACAAGCGATACGAAGTACATACAACAATTGGTCGGGCGAAAGGATTCACCACTCCGATTTTCGGTACAGGGAATTCTGGATGAACAGCCCGAGGCAGCGAAGAGAAAAAGAAAGTAGACATCACGCTCCGCCGTGATGAGCCTTATTCGTTTAACGGCGAGCCGTAGGCGCAGGCGAACGACGAGAAACCCGACGCCTTCGGCTTGCCGCCAAACGAAGTTCAACAGCCGCCAGTTCTAAAGCAAATCCGAAATCTGACACAATGACCATCAACGCAGAATTCATCGACCAGATCGTTAACAGCGTCATGCGGGAAATGCAAATCCCCTCGACGTCGAACGCTCCCGTTGCGCAGAGGGATTTAGTTGTCGAGAAGTCGCCGACGGATAGAACAATCAGTATCAACAATCGTGTCGTCAGTGAAAATGTTCTGAAGGTCGCAAACGCAGCCGGGCGAACCATCTTGCTGCAGCCGGGGACCGTAATTACACCATCCGGACGCGACTTTATTCGCAAAAATGGCGTGCGATTGACGAGCATAGTTGCCGGAACAAGCAGTGTTGTGGCTGGAGGGACATTCATCACCGTTGGAGACGGTACGACGTCATCAGCGGCGACGGCCGCAGGCTGGAAGACTCTGACTGCACCTTCAGAGAATGCTGCGGCGGGACTGGCATCGGAAACACTGGCCACAGGCATGGTGGCGAGTTTTGGCGGCGAACCATCGGTCGTCGCATGTCTCTTGAATCGAAATCCTGCCGTGCGAGCTGCTGTTGTCACTCGTACCACGGATTTTTCAAAGCTTACTTCCGTGATGAATCCGCAAGTGATCTGTCTGGACTCATTGGGCTGGTCGTTTGCAGAATTGTTGAGGCTTTTGCGAGGAATCTCGATGTCCTCGATGGTACCGAAGCACTGGCAGGAACTGACAGGAGGCTACCGATGAGGATCATGGAATGCATCGGGCGAGTCACGTTGTCTCAATGGAATCCGTCTTTGACAGGAGCCTCCTGGAAATTGGCGGTTCCTCTGATGCATGCAGGCTTGAAAGGCGACTCATCCGGCCGGACGGAACCCGTTATTGTTTATGACGACATGGGTGCTGGCAACGGCAGTTTGATGGCCGTGACGGAAAGTGCCGATGCCTCAACTCCGTTTTATCCAGATTCAAAACCAATCGATGCCTACTGCGCCGCGTTGCTCGACGCCGTAAGTGTCGAATAATGTAGCCATCACGCTCCGCCGTGATGAGCCTTGTAGAAACAGCTTACGAACGACAAACGATACTTCGCCCTTCAATCAACACTGCGTGACAAAAGCTCCTCACGCGGAACGTGAGGGCTACAATTTGAAACGAAAGTAAAAAACATGGCAAATAAATGGAACAGCGGAATCAACGATCGGAACCTCAAAGAAGAGATCTGCGAAATTGGCCGACGCGTCTATAACAAAGGCTTCGCCGCCGCGAACGATGGCAATATCAGCATTCGCGTCGGTGAAAACGAAGTCCTGTGTACCCCGACGATGATCTGCAAAGGCTTCATGAAGCCTGAAGACATTTGTGCGGTTGACATGGAAGGAAAACAGATTGCCGGCGTTCGAAAGCGCACGAGCGAAGTCCTGCTGCATCTGGAGATCATGAAACACCGTCCAGACGTGAAGGCTGTCGTTCACTGCCATCCGCCGCATGCAACCGCATTTGCCGTTGCCGGTGAACCGATCCCTCAGTGCATTCTTCCGGAAGTGGAAGTCTTCATGGGAGAAGTCCCCATCGCGCCCTATGAAACTCCCGGTGATCAACGCTTCGCTCAGACGGTGACACCGTTCCTAAAAGCCACTAACACGATCATCCTGAAGAACCACGGCACAGTATCCTTCGGCAAAGATCTGGTGGATGCCTACTGGAAGACGGAGATTCTCGACGCTTACTGCCGCATCCTGCTGCTCGCACGGCCGATGGGTCAACCGCAGTATCTGAGCGAACAGAAGAGCCGCGAATTGCTTGACCTGAAAAAGAAGTGGGGCTTCGACGATCCTCGATTCCATAACGAAGATTGTGATCTTTGCGGCAACAGCGCTTTCCGCGAAGGCTACAAGGAGAACATCCCGGTTCAGCGAGCTTTCGAGGCAGCTCCTTCATATCCGGGCATCCTGCAAAAACCCTGCGGTACGGCCTGTGAAACGCCCGCCGCTGGGGTTAACGAAGATCTTGTGAAAATGATTACAAGTCAGGTGCTGGCAGCGTTGGGGAAAGCATAGTAGGTCCCGCTTGCCGAGCGGGACCTTCGCCGCAAGGCGAAGCGCGTGGGTTACTGCATGGTGTGATCAACAAAAGTGTGCCGTGATCTGTGGCGAACTGATTTTGACATGGCAACACAACTGGCGACGAGTCGCAAAGTCCTGCCCGGCAGGCAGGACCTACTTTACAAGGCAATGAAATGAAAGTCAGCATAATTGGTGGTGGTGGATTAGTCGGCTCCTGTGCAGGCTTTGCATTGCAGGCCGGCAAGATTGTCAGTGAGATCAATCTCATCGACGTCAATCAAGAACTGTGCGAAGGCCAGGCACTCGATCTTCTTCACGGAGCCTCACTCATGGCTCCTCAGAAAATCACCAGCAGCGGCACTGAAGGCGCGAAGGACGCGGATGTGATCGTGATCACGGCCGGTCTGCGGCGTAAGCCTGACGAAAGCCGACTTGATCTAATCAACCGTAATGTCGCGCTGTTTCGCAGCATTCTGGCGGACGTTAAGACACACGGGTACAAGAAAGACGCGATTGTCTTTGTCGTCTCCAATCCGGTGGACGTGCTGACCTATCTGGCTGTTAAAGAACTTGGTCTGCCCGCGACGCAGGTCATCGGACTTGGCACGGTTTTGGACACGACTCGCCTTCGCAGCATGTTGGCTCAGCGTTTAGCCGTGCCGCCCACGCAGGTCAATGTCACAATCTTTGGCGAACACGGCGACAGCATGGTCCCGATCTGGTCGGCCGCTCAGATTGCGAACCTGCCGCTTGAAAAATTCCCTGGCGTCAACGCGACGCTCATCGCAGAAGTCGAAAAGAAGACTCGCGGCAGCGGAGCGGAAGTCATCAAGAAGAAAGGCGGAGCCGGTTTCGCCGTCGGCGTTTCTATCACCGACGTCATCCACAGCATCGCCCTCGACGATCATCGCATCCTGCCAGTGAGCTCACTAATGAGCGGTGCCTATGGCCTCCGTGACGTTTGCCTGTCGATCCCGACAGTCGTGGGTCGCACGGGTGTGAAGAGTCATATCGAAATCGATCTGTGGTCGAAAGAAAAAACCGCCCTCGTCCAGAGCGGCAGTGTGTTGAAAGAAACGATCAGCAAGGTGCTGAAGGGCTGACGGGCGAGCGGCGTGGCGTCAGCCCGCCGGTACAACTGCGATTCCTGGCAGTCAGCCGCAGTTCGCACGAATCGCAACGTACCGGCAAGCTGACACATGCCGCTCGCCGGTGCTTCATTCTTGTCCTACGCGATCAGCCTGCAACAAATCTGCGATCGCATCGACCAACTGCGGAAACTGGAATTCAAAACCTTCTTGTTTCAGCCGCTTCGAAACAACATATCGGCCATACAACGCAAGTTCCGGATCGGTTCGCATCAGCAGCGGTGCGCCGATGCGCACCATCCATTCGAAGGCAGGCAGTCCAATCGGCATCCCGACCGCAGCGCGAAGTTGCTTCATGAAATCTCGCTGTGATACCGGATTCGGCGACGACGCAATGTATGCTCCGCTCATCGCGTGATTGGTGATCGCTTGTTCGAAGAGTCGATTCATGTCTGTCTCGTGAATCCAGCTCATGCCCTGTTTTCCCGACCCCACGGTGCCTCCCAGGCCAAGTCGCACAAGTGTTCGCAATCGCGAAAGTGCTCCGCCACCCGCGCCGCGATCTTTGCCAACGACAAAGCTGGTCCTCAGAATCACACCGCGTTGTGATGGCAACACACTGGCGCTGAATTCGTTCTCCCACGCCCGCCCAACATCCGGAGCCAGACCGTAGCCGAACGGCGAATCTTCTGTACAAACGACATCCGGTGGGTCACCGTAGATATGCGCCGTACTCATCTGAACCCAAACCGGAGGAGGCGAATCGATTGTCCGCATCGCGTCACCAAGCACGCGAGTCGCTTCAACTCGCGAACGAAGAATCTCATCGCGATGATCGGGCGTCTTGATACAATCAACGCTGCGTCCCACAAGATTCACCAGCGCTGCGGCACCGTTGAGAACCTGACACCAATCTCCAGGCGATCTCGCATCCCATTTCACATGACGCCACGGTCCATCTACTCGCGGAGCGTTTCTTGACAGGATGATCGTCGAATAGCCTGCCTCATGCAGATGAGACGCCAGTGAGACGCCGAGGAACCCGCTGCCTCCTGCGATAACGACAGCTTGCGACGTCTCACTTGCCACAACTCACCTCAACCGATTTGGAACGAAAATCCCGTCCGATCCGAAACCGCTTTTGAGGAATTGACTTAACTGCCGTCCCGAAAATATCGTCCGGGAACGGTACAAAAAATGGTGTACCTTCGCTGCGATTGTCACACCAATCCGGCGAGCGGCGTGGCGTCAGCCCGCCGGTACAACTGCGATTCCTGGCAGTCAGTCGCAGCTCGCACGAATCGCAACGTACCGGCAAGCTGACGCATGCCGCTCGCCGGGACCGTGCGTTCCACTTCCGATTAACTACGCCCGTCGGAGCAGCCAGTCAACGATTGCAGATGAGTCATCGCTGGCAGGCAGGAACTCTGCCTTTGCAGCACTGGCCTCGTAAGCTGATTTCGTCAACGCTGAAGTTTCTGCGGTTTCACCCGCAACCGCAATTTCTGTCGGGGCACAGAGAGTGAGAATGGCTGGCACGTCGCCAAATTTCACAGCGCCGGGAAGCAAATTCACGTCGCGGATTTCCGTGATGGACTCAAATCGGAAGCCGACGGTATCAACAGCAACTGAGTCGACCGCCTTGCCAGCGATCGCACAGGCCGTGGCAGCGATCACGCCCGCGCCGTTGACACCTGCGACATGGACTTTTGCAGGGGTCTGTTCGTGGAATACTGTTGACGACAGGCATGTGAGCACATCGTGAACTCGCTGAGCGAACAAGGGATGATTGTAGCCGAGAGTATAACCCGCGAACTCGCGCGTGTTTTTAACGATCGGCATCTGTGAGACTGGTTGATGATCGTCGGTGAAGTCTCCTGTCAGGTACAGATCCGAACTCCCGATGGCGAAACCTGCTTTGAGCAGTCGGGAAATCTGAGTGTTCGGCTGACCATCTGCGGTAAAGAGTCGATCTTTGCCCTCAAGATCAAACCACAGCACAACTTGTCGATTCCAGTTCTGTGGCAACAAAAATACCGTTGGCAGTTCTTCGCCGTACGATTTCAGTGTCAGGACACCTTTGAATTCCACAAAACCGTCTCGTGACGTCTCATCCGACTTTTCGAAATGCGTCGATCCTGCTGGCGGCAGTGTGCGACCGATCATTACCTCGAAAGCGCCACCGATCACGCGACGGAATTCCTTCAGACTGGCGACATCATGTGGTGCGAGTGCCGCAATCTGCTTTTGTTGTGCAGCGTCCAGGGCGTGCAGAATTGCGACTTCAGTCTTCTCATTCTTTACCGGTGCCGGATGTTCCGCATCGAACACCGTAGCTTCTTCCACCGTCAGCGGTACGTAGTCACGTTCCACGATTTCGTCGAAGCCCAAATCTAACACCTTGTTGAAAAAGTTGTACATCATCATGCGGCTGTGCCGGTTGTAGTTGTGCGGATATTTGAAGTATTGCGCATGAACGTTGTCGGGGGCACCCAGCATCGCGTAGTGTTTTTGAAGTTCTGGCAGCCCTTTCGTTTCAATTTCGACTGTCCAGTCATCAGCTCCACTCATAGAAATCGGCCTCGGTGCAATCAGAGCCGCAATTTCGATATTGCCCGTGTTGACTCGCAGATACGAAGCGTTTTCGCAGGTGCATCCGCCCTGCATCGCGGTGGAAACCATTACGGCCGGAAACGCTGCGACGATCCGTTCATCAAGGGCCGCCAGCATGAATGTCTGAGTCCCACCGCCGCTGGATCCTGTCACAGCGATCCGAGTCGTATCACAGTCGGATCGCGACGCGAGCCAGTCCACAATGCGAATCGAATTCCAGGTCTGCAGCCCCAGTACGTTCCACGATCGGAGTTCCGACTGCGCGCTGAACATTCCCCAGGTTTCCGGCGAACTGAGTTCGGGCCGTTGTTTGCTGAATCCATGTGCCAGTGACTGCGTGAATGAGCCGCCATCGGCGTAACCCAGCATGTCGTACAGGAAGACCATACAGCCCATGCGTGCCAGTTGCACGCAGCGAGTCTGGACCGGGTGTCGTCCTCCGATTTCAAACTCCTCCGCATCCGAAGCGATTTCCTCCTTGATTTTATCGCCATGATCGTGAAACCGACCATTTGGCCAATGACCATGAGGGCACAGAATCGTAGGCAGTTTTCCCGTAACGTTCTTCGGCAGATACAAGCTCCCCGTTACAAGCAGTCCGGGACTACTTTCAAAGTAGACTCGATCAACGGTGTAATCATCGCGTTCCACTCGACCATGCACGGTGGCTTCAATCGACGGTCGTTCCGGCATTGGCCAGAGACCACATGCGACCTTGAGCTGTCGCAACAGGAATTCTTTTCGAACGTTCCACGCTTCGACCGATGGGGACGGCGTAAACGGAAAGTATCCATTCAAATCTTTGATCGCACCGATTCGAGCATCGCCTGGAACCAATGCCGATCCACTGGAGCTTAGAGTATTTGCAAACAGCATCTCCGATGGAATCAGACTGCTGACAGCGACGGATGAAGCGAGTTGCAGTATGGCTCGACGACTGACGGAACGATCCAGCATGGTGAGATCCTTTTCGATAGGCAGGCAGGAAAACCAAAGGTCCAGGAGAACCATATGAGACGATGTTGCGGCGGGTTCGTCAATCGACTCCCCCTGACCAAGCAAAGAAGCCCGACCTTTTTAAAAAAGGCCGGGCTTCATGATTCTGTCACTGGCCATCGGATGCTGACCAATGAAAGTCGGATGCATTCACTAATCCCAGTTCAATGAGCCAGCGCTCTGGTATTCGTTGACGCGCGTTTCGAAGAAGTTCTTTTCTTTCGACAGGTCAATCGTTTCACTCATCCACGGGAATGGATTCGGAGAACCGTACTGAGTTGGCAGGCCGATGCGTTCCAGACGGCGGTCAGCGATGTACTGTACGTAATCGCGGAATGATTCGGCGTTCAGTCCGAGGACTCCACGTGGCAGACAACCTTCCGCATATTCAATTTCCAGTTCGACTGCGGTTCGAATACGTTCAATCATCTCAGCCTGAAACTGCCCAGTCCACAAGCCAGGATTTTCCGACTTGATGCCGTTGATCAGATCGACGCCGAAGTTCATGTGGACCGTTTCGTCGCGCAGAATGTACTGGAACTGTTCCCCGATACCTTTCATCAGGTTACGGCGGTGGAACGATAGGACCATGACGAATCCGCTGTAGAAAAAGATGCCTTCCATGATCACATAGAAGCCAATCAGATTCTTCAGAAACATCTGCTGACCTTCGACTGTGTCAGTCGTAAATCCTTCCGCCATCACTTCTGCGGTCAGTTCCATTTCAAATGCATCTTTCTTCGCGATGGCCGGAATTTCCCGGTACATGTTGAAGATTTCGCCTTCATTCAGTCCCAGACTTTCGACCACATACAGGAATGTGTGCGAATGCACGGCTTCTTCGAACGCCTGCCGCAGCAGATACTGACGACATTCCGCGTTGGTGACATGCTTGAAAATTGCCAGTACCAGGTTGTTGCCAACAAGTGATTCGGCCGTCGAGAAGAATCCCAGGTTCCGCTTAATCACCAATCGCTCATCATCTGTGAGTCGATCAGAACGCCAGATTTCGACATCCTGATTCATGGGAACTTCAGTCGGCATCCAGTGATTGGCACAGCCGCTGTTGTAGTGTTCCCATGCCCAGTGATACTTGATGGGCATCAATTGGTTCACATCCACCTGAGCGTTGTTGATCAATCGTTTCGCAGTCGCCTTGACGCGACCTTCAGTTCCGATGAGCAATGTTTGATCGTCAATTACAGTAGTAGTCATAATGACCTCATTCCTTGAGAGTATAAGAAAGTAAAACGTGGTGGTTCATTTTGAAACCGGACTGTTCAATCAACAACGGTTCGATTCGTTCGTAGTTGCCGTCGCCAGACGGTGGAAGTTCATGTTATGCCGGGCGTCGCTGCGAATGCGGCCCCCCACGCTCTGGCGAGCGCGGCTACGAATGTTGTTGAACGAACGAACGATCTTTATTGACAGGCTTCGCAATCCGGATCTGTAATACTGCAGGCGTTGTACTGAGAAACCTCAGTCACCGGCACAACATGCGGAGACGGAATATCGCCACGTCCCTGTTCGGGTGAACGATCAGAATCCATACGAGCGACCTGAATATCGCTGGACGCACTGCGGCTTTTGACCCATCGCGGCTGAAGACCAAACTTATTGATGTCCACCGTCGATTTTTCGATCTGAGTCGCCGCCAGCGTCCGAAGATAGTAGGTCGTTTTCAGACCTTTTCTCCAGGCCAGCATATACATGTCATGCAGCTTGCGACCGCTCGGTTCGCACATATAAAGATTAAGCGACTGGCCCATGTCGATCCACTTCTGGCGTCGAGCGGCACATTCGATCAACCATTTCGGTTCGACTTCGAATGCGGTCAGAAAACGAGCCTTAATATCGCTCGGAATTCGCGGAACCTGTGACAAGGTTCCGTCGTAGTACTTCAATGCTTCGAGCATATCGGCATCCCACAGACCTCGTTCTTTAAGTTCCGTGACGAGCGACGTGTTCAGATGAGTGAACTCACCCGACAGATTGCTCTTCACAAACAGATGCTTGTACATCGGCTCGATAGACTGGGACACGCCGATAATTGTGGAGATCGTCGCCGTTGGCGCAATTGCCATGCAGTTGCTGTTGCGTACGCCGTATTTTGCCACAGATTCGCGAACAACTGCCCAGTTCATGCGTGACGTTCGATCAACATCGATTCGGCAACCACGTTCCTGTTCCAGAAGGTCCATTGTGTCGATCGGCAACATGCCGCGATCCCACTTAGACCCCTTGTAGGTGCTGTACACACCACGCTCAGCTGCCAGTTCTGACGACGCAAGGATCGCGAAATACGAAATCGCTTCCATGCTGTAGTCAGCAAATTCCACAGCCGCCACACTCGCGTAGCTGATGTTCATCGCCGCCAAAGCATCCTGAAAACCCATCAAACCCAAACCCACCGGACGATGCTTCTGATTGGAATACTTCGCCTCGTCAGTTGGGTAGAAGTTGATGTCCACCACATTGTCCAGCATTCTCATGCCAGTGCGAACTGTTTCTTCCAGCATCGGCAGGTCAAGCTGACCGTCGGTGATGTGAGCCAGCATATTGACTGACCCCAAATTGCAAACCGCCGTCTCAGTTGCCGATGTGTTCAGCAAAATCTCGGTGCAGAGATTGCTGCTGTGAACAACACCAACGTGATCCTGTGGCGACCGAATGTTTGAGGGATCTTTCCATGTGACCCACGGATGACCGGTTTCAAACAGTCGAGTCAACATCTTACGCCACAGTTCGATCGCAGGCAGTTTCTTGGACATCCGGATTTCACCGGCTTCTGCCATCCGTTCGTATTCGACGTAGCGATCTTCAAACTTCTTGCCTACCAGATCATGCAGATCGGGAACTTCATCGGGACTGAACAACGTCCATTCGCGTTCTTCCTGCACACGCTTCATAAACAAGTCCGGAATCCAGTTCGCAGTGTGCATATCGTGCGTTCGGCGACGATCGTCCCCGGTGTTCTTGCGGAGATCAAGGAATTCCTCGATATCCATATGCCACGTTTCCAGGTACGAGCAGACAGCCCCTTTCCGCTTTCCGCCCTGATTCACGGCAACAGCGGTGTCGTTCACGACTTTCAGAAACGGGATGACGCCCTGACTGCGACCATTCGTGCCCTTGATGTGGGAATTCGTCGCACGGATACTGGTCCAGTCGTTGCCAAGTCCACCTGCCCATTTGCTGAGCTTTGCGTTGTCAGAAACGCACTTGAAGATGTGCTCCAGATCGTCCTTCACGGTCGATAGGTAACATGAACTCAACTGCGGATGATTGGTCGCCGAGTTAAACAGGGTCGGCGTGGCGGATGTGAACCGCATCGTCGACAGGATGTTGTAAAACTCGATCGCCCGCGTTTCCGGCTGATCTTCTTTCATCGCAAGGCCCATCGCGACTCGCATCCAGAAATACTGGGGAGTCTCAATGCGACGACCTTCAATGTGCAGCAAATAACGGTCATAAACCGCTTGCAGACCGGGATATTTGAACAACCCGTCGCGTTCGGGATGTAAAGCTGCGGCAATGCGAGTCAAATCAAGATTTCGCAGATCCGGTGTCAGGCGATCTTCGTTAATGCCGTCGATTACGTAATGTTCAAACTGATTGCGGTAGAGCTTGCTGTATTCAGCAGGATTCACGGGTGAACTACCCAGAGCCTCATTGCTGATCACCATTCGCAGCAAACGTGCGGCAACCGTGTCAAAGGCCGGATCTCGCTCAATACGACATCGAGCTGCAAGAATCATGGCTCGGTAGATTTCGCCGACAGAAATGCCATCAAATACCGACTTCATCACTTCTTCAAGCAAGGCATTCGGGTCGCATTCCGGAAGACCCTGACAGGCGGCTTCAATGCGACGGCGGATACGAGAACTATCGAACGGCACACGCACACCGTCTTCCAGTTTGATAAACATCCGTGGCTGAGCCACAACATCTGAACCTTCGATGGTTTCAGGATGCAGCAGAGAACGAATTTTTGCGTGTTCCGCACGATACACGATGTAACGTCGCGCCACTCGATAGTGACCGCGCTTCATCATCTGCATTTCCACCAGATCCTGAATATGTTCAACACCCACGCCACGATCTGATGCCGCATCGCTCGACGCTTCTTCAATCACCTGCTGTGTGATTGAAGCGACTTCCTGTTCAAGATCCTCATCCAATGGCTGGTTGGCTGCCAGATTCTGCTCCGCCCGAAACGCATTGCTGATTGCTCTGCCAATCAAACTCGGCTCAAACGGAACTGTTCGCCCATCGCGCTTACGAATTATCCATTCTGATACTGCTCGAATCATTCGACGCTTCTCCCCTTTTCTTTCTTTCCAGTGAAAACTGCGCTTCTTACGCAGAGACTCCATCTCGGTCAAAACTCGACACGAACCAAATTCTTTTCGGCAACACTGTAAACAGCGTAATCTGACTCACATGAATCAAACTACCACACATGCAATTCCATCCAGCGCGCAACGACCCGCCCCAACAGTTGACCAGGGCAACTCAATCAGGCAAATGAGACTGAGGCAAATGGCAGGCAATGAGGGGAGCAGCCAAATACGCGAACGACGAAAATGTCATGTGATCGACCTCCTGTCGAGGGGGGGGCATCCTTACCAAGACGGGACGCAGAATAAGCTGCGGCCACTCCATGTCAACGAACCGACATCCAAGTCACTCAAACCGTGTTCTGACAACGGTTTGCGGTGTCATCCTGCGGACTACTGCCCAGATGAAGATTCCTTAACAACCGCAATATAGTGGGCTTTCTATTTCTGTCAACACAAAATGTAGTATGACTGCAAGATCGGCCTGGAACCTGTTTTCCGTTCAGGTTTTTCCGAAAAAATCTTGAAGTCGCATCTCGCACGAGAAAAATCCCCGCTCAGATTTCGCACGATTCGAGAGTCGTTTAGCCCCATTTTCCGCACCCTCAGATCGAGTCATCGCCGAGAAATTTCGCGGGGTGTCTCAGTTCTCTGCTTTCGGCAGAGCGGCACATACCAGTTTGCCGTCCGCGTTACGCCCGTAAACTCGGCCGTTTGCCAGTACGGGGACCGTCCAGCAGCGGCCTTCAAGAAATTCCGATCGTGCCAACTCTGTGTAGGAATCCGGCGATGCTTTGGCCAGGACCAGCGTTCCGTCTTCTGCGAGGATCAGCAGTTTGCCGTCCACGATCAAGAGTGATCCGCAACCAAGACCACGCTGTTTCCAAGCCAGCTTGCCCGTCATGAAATCGATACAGTTCAGTGTGACGAGTCGGCCAATGTGTGAATCTCCGTCAAACCCATAAAGGAATCCGTCCAGTAGAATTGAGTTATTGAAATGATTTCGCATCTCCGTATTCTTGTAAACCAATTCCAGTGATTCCCCCTTCAGCCGAAACAGCCCACAGCCAACTTTGTAGCCAGTCGAAACAAAAATCAGATCGCCAACAACGATTGGCGTGGAAGCATTTGTCTTGTAGGGCGATTTCCATTCTGCGAATGCCACCGCCTGTCCGTCTCCAGAATCGACAACTCGAAGGCCGTCACAATCCAGCGTAGCGATCAGGAGTTTTTCATCCTGATGCACTACAGCCGCAGATCCATAACCTGCGTCATGCAGGTCGGTTTGCCACAATTTGTCTCCATTGGATTTATCGAACGAAACGACTCGACCAGCTTCAAGAATCAATTGGTTGCCCAGAATTCCTGGTGAACTGCTGAAACCCCATTCCGGTGTCTTTACGCCAAGTTCCTGCTGCAGCATTTTTTCCCAGAGAACTTTCCCATCAGCAATGTTCAAACAGCACAACTGCCCTTCCTTGCCAACGGTATAAACCTGATCTCCATCGACCGTTGGCGTCGATGCTGGCCCACCTTCGTGGAGATTCGGAAGCAGTTCACCTGGATACTTGTGTGTCCAGAGAACCTCGCCACTTTGACAATCCAGGCACCAGACAGTTTCGACGCCATCATCGTGCCCCATCGCAAACAAGCGGGTTCCAGCGACCGATAATGAACTGAAGCCCGTGCCGATCTCACGAGTCCATTCAATCGGCAGTCCGGCTTTTGGCCACTCGTCGGAAAACCCTTTTTCTCGCGAGATGCCGTCATGATTCGCGCCACTCCAGTTCGGCCAGTCATCGGCTGGGACTGGACCAAACACGGACGTCCAGAACGACGCCGTCAACAGGATTCGGGAAATGACTTTACCACGTAAACATGAATACATTCGTGTGACTCCTGACGTTGCTGTGTGAATCGTTCGATGAGTCTACTGTTTCGATCCGATTCAGCAATGGGACCAATTGTCTTGTGGATTGACGACTTAGCATGGACCTGAGAATGACTGTTGTTTTTGCGGCGAGATCTCAAGGCCTTCACCTCCCCCAAGCGCAGCTTCAGGGGGAGATCGGACGAGCGAAGCGATGTTCGGGAGGGGGCGTTTTGGTTTTGGTATGCCTTGAACGCTTCGCACGTGCATCATTGTCAGTCGTTCGATCATACAAAACATGAACCCTGTCGCGGGTGGCAAAATCATGGCCCATCCCGGCCAGCCAGCGGCGGGGTTGCGCGGCATCCAGCAGGCCTGGGAAGCCGCAGCGCAGGGAATTGCGCTGGATCAGTATGCAGTGGACCATGTTGAGTTGCGGCAGACGATCGAAACCTTTGGAGGTCTCCGATGACGCCACCGTTGCTCGCGTACTACGGTGACGACTTCACGGTTCGGCCGACGTCATGGAAGTGCTGACCTGGGCAGGGCTCCGCACGGTGCTTTTTCTTCAGCCACCGCCGGCACAGCAGTTAGGACCGCTCGATGAATAAGAGTCGGCTTTCCCAACCCCGCCCGCCGAAGGCAGGGAGGGGTCGGACCCAGCGAAGCGATGGTCCGGGGGAGGGCCAACGCATATTGGAAATGTTGGAGTGAT